>ERZ808046.37-NODE-37-length-191836-cov-17.882175_pt1 | contig 191836 bp, 174 predicted proteins | sample MGYA00380196_ERZ808046 | MGnify/ENA primary metagenome ERZ808046 (study PRJEB31490, sample SAMN06133421) | mouse gut metagenome | isolation source: Z6_2 | host: mice | place: China: Chengdu | collected 2015-05 ...
CTGTCTTATTTGAATACGGCTATATGGGTGTACCTGCTTTTTTGTGGGTACGCCTTTTTATATCTTTATGCGACACCGGCAAGGGCAATGTCCCAGGATGCCGCTCCCCACGCTCTGATTTCGATTTTGCCAGTACAAAAAAATCGAAATTGGAGGAATTACCCATGAAAAAAATCAATCTGCGGGATTACTACCCGTTTTATTCAAAAGATACAGTTGTTGAGGTGCCGGAAGAAGTTGCCAATTTGCTTCGGGAATATAAACTGGCAGAGGCGGCCTATTTCCTGCGTACATATCGACACAAAGCCTATTTTTCTCTGGATTATGACGTGAACGTTGAGAGGGATGTTTTAATGGCTGTGTTGTCGCCTCTTGATATTCTGGAACAGAAAGAAGAAAATATCCGGCTGTATCGGACGCTTGCTTCTTTGCCGGAGAAACAGAAAAACCGGATTTATGCACATTATTTTCTTGGCATGAGCAAAGCGGATATTGCAAAAGCGGAAGGCACTCATAAAAGCCGGATTAGCCGTTCTATCAATGCCAGACGGAAATGGAAGAATGAGCCGTTTGCTTACTTTGCTCCTTTTATATAAGAACGGATATAGTGTTGGTAAATATATAAGTATTGAGAGACAAATCGAGAGAACAAAAGACAGGTATTATGATGTCCTTGAAAGTTCAGATATAGAGCGGCATGAGGAAAAAAACGATCCGACACCATTTATACGTTATATGCTTACGGTCATTTTGGCTTGTTACACCAGATTTGAAGAACGTGTAGGAATTGTAGCGGGAAATGGAGGCAGTACCAGTAGTGCTTATGATATTGTAAAAAAATATACAGAAGAAAAAGTCGGGAAATTTACAGGTGCAGAAGTTGTTGCACACTGTCCAAGCATAGGGAGATCATCAGTTCTGGCGTCATTAAGGAAACTGGTGGATGAAGGAAGTATTATTCGGTATGGGAGCGGCAGAAGCACCTATTATGTAAAGGCTGATAGACAGTAAATTAAATTCGGAAAGGGAATATGCAGAGTGATTCAAGTAGAATTAGTAGATTATAGCAGGCTGACAGACCTTGGAATGCAAATAACAAAATACGTCAATAGAAATTGAAGGATATAACACGTGTATTAATTGATGTATTGGAAATGCTGTTGAATTATGGAGGATATTGTTATATTTTGACAGGATGTCTCCTTACCTGCAGATACAGACACGGAAAGCCGACAAAGCCCGTAAAAACGGCACTTTCAGCACTACATAGATTCCAAAGTTACATTATTTCTGTATGTTTTTAAGGGCATTTTTACATTAACGAGGGTACGAACTTTTGTTCCGGGGCTCTTTTGCCTGATAGTATGAACCCATAAGGGCAGAATAAATATATTTTCCGTAAAAACAGGCCGCACGTTTGAACGGTCTGTTTTTTCATGGACAAAAACCTACCATTCATGGACAAAACGGCACGGAAATGGGTTTTACGGTATGCTATGTTCATAGCAGTTACTTATATACCAATCTGAATGGAGGAAAGTTTATGAGACACTTTTATTTTCGGCTGATTTTTGGCATTGTTTGGCTGGCTGCGGCGGTTGTCAGTGTTGCGAAAGCTAATATTTCCTTTGCCGTCCTGTATGTGGTGCCTGGCATTGCATTCCTGTGGTCTGCCTATTCAATATGGAAAAAGGAGAAGGACAAAGATAATGACCAGAAACATAATGGGTAGTGGGGGACTTCTTGTTCTGAAAGATTTAAATGTCTGGTACATTAAGGGCAAGCCTGTTCTTGAACGCTTTTCCGTGGAGCTGGGAAACAATGAGGTTGTCGGGCTGATTGGATTGAACGGGGCGGGCAAGACAACCTTTATCAAAACGCTTTCCGGTCTGCTTGACAGTTTTCAAGCTGAAACCGCTTTGTGGCAGGATAAGCCGCTCATGTTTCGTGACCGGGAATTTAAGAAAGAACAGTATGTTGTCTTTGCTGAAGACCGCTCATTTCAGTTTTTTACGTTCCGCGAGTATGCTTCCTATGTGGCAGCGTCTTACGGCAGGAAGTTATCTGATATGGATGAATTGATACATGGTTTTCACTTTGAAGAATACACTGATGTTTTGCTGAAAGAACTGTCAACGGGCAATCTGAAAAAGGCTTATTTAATTACAGCTTTTGCTTTGCATTGTCATAGCTGAAGTTTTAAGCTTATCACTTGTCGTAAGGAGGATATAATATCATGAAAAATACAAAACGCTGTCCTAAATGCAGCTCACAAAATATTGTTCGTGTTCCCGATAACCAAAACCGTCATGCCAGCGGGAACAATATTTATACTTCGACCTTTACATTGATGAAAAAAATCCCGGTTATACGCTATGTCTGCTGCGATTGCGGATATGTGGAGAATTGGGTGGAAACGCAAAGAGAACGTGACGAAATCAAGCGCACATTTGGATAATAAAAGGAGGGCTGCAAAATGGAAAACATTATCCTGCAAACACACGGAATATCCGTAAAATATGGAAATTTCCTTGCGCTTGATGATGTAAGCATTAGTCTTAAAAATAAGCATATATACGGTTTTATTGGTGAGAACGGCGCAGGTAAGACTACATTGATGAAAGTGCTGACAGGGCTGCTTTACCCGACAAACGGTGATTTTTCGCTGTTCGGGAAGAATAGACCATGCGATATTCTGAAAATGCGCCGACATATCGGCAGCACCATTGAAGCTCCTGCCCTTTATCCGGAATACTCCGCTTACCGTAATCTTGAATTACAGCGTATACTTATCGGCAATCCCGACAAGGAAATATGTGATAAGCTACTTGGAATGGTGGGAATGACCGAGGTTAAGGATAAGAAGGCAGGAAAATTCTCTATGGGCATGAAGCAAAGACTTAGCATAGCAATGGCTCTTGTCGGCAAGCCGAAGCTGCTCATACTTGACGAACCGATAAACGGTCTTGATCCGAAAAACATATCTGAACTGCGCAGCTTGCTCAAAAGGCTGAATGAGGAAAATGACGTAACACTATTCCTATCAAGCCATTTCCTTAACGAGCTTTATCTGCTTGCCACTGATTACTATATTATCCACAAGGGGAGAATAATCAAGTCACTCACTCATAATGAACTTGACGAAAAACTTTCAGTTACGGGGCAAAGCCTTGAAGAATACTTTCTTAGTATTACGGGAGGTGACAGCAATGTATAATCAGCTAATCATTGAAAAATACAAAGCGAAAAGATTTATTATAATGTATCTTACGGTGGCTGTTCTTGCAGCAGCAGGATTTTTCCTTGGATTTCTGAAACTCCCGGAAAATCTTGATACAGCAACGGTGTTTTCTTTTTCGATTTGCGATACATCTTTTATGTTTATCATTTCACTTGTTACTGCTTGGTTTGCAGGAAATGATTTTCTAAACCGAACAATACATAATGAGATAAAGGCAGGGTACAGCCGTTTTTCAGTGTTTATTACAAGAACTATTACAGCCGTTATCATGGCAGTGCTGCTACATTTAACCTATGTTTTCGCAACAGTTATCGGATTTGCTGTTAAATATAGGTTTGACAGTAGTATATTTTCTGTTACAGATTTTGTTTGGCTGCTGGTAGTCATGTTGCAGATATGTGCCAACATCTGTATCGTTATGTTTATTGTCTTTGCCCTCAAAAAAGTTACATCGGGAGTGGCTGTAACGATTGTGTTCAGCTTTGTGTCCTGCAATATCCTTAGAAACTTCATCAGAGAGAGTGTTTTCCGGCTGACCTGTTTTAGTCTTGCACAAACGAATGATAACAGAACACTTACATTGTCGTCGGTGTTTGCAGCAGCGGTGATCGTTATTTCACCGACAGCAACACACTTAGTTTTCAGAAAATCCGAGATAAAATAAGTATTTCAGTTATGATACTACTACTATTTTCCTGATTATATCAGAGCATAGTTCATATTAAAATTATTAAATCTGCCGCACGACGACAAAAGAAAAAAGCCGTCGTACAGCAGAGGTATTACTAGTACACCGAAAAATAAGTTCCTAGCCATATAACGCAGAATGGTTTTTCATATGCAAGGCGGAGGAATGAGGCGTAGTGGGCGCTACGCCGATTGACAACAACGACGCAGATGGAAAATCAGGCAAGTTATATGGCTGGTTACTTATTATTCGGTGTACTAGTACGGATGGATATTTATCATCACACATATAAAGCAGATGATTTTCCAATATCATATAAATCGCTTGAAGATACAGGAGGCTTCAAGAACTATTTCATCGAACTAATCCTTGTCATGAAGCCTAAAGGTATGCTGGATACTATAGCCCATGTCCACGGATATCTGCTCCCAGGTATCAAAATACAAATATCTCTTCTCAAGAATTGTTCTCTCTGCTCTATTGGATACCCGCTTTATCATATGTGTGATATCAGTCTTCAAAGAATCTTGTTGCTTTTATTGCCAGATCACGAAAAAAAGCTACCTGCTCCAGCTTGCTGTTGATATCATTATCAATCTTATAGGCCTGGCTCAAATATTCCTTGGCTATCATAAGCACCTCTGAAAAAGTGTTTTTCCTCGGATTGACTCTGATTGCCGTTTATTTATTCTGATTTTCTTCTACTTGCCGAACACTTAATCTCAGCCTTTACCGCATTGATCAAAGCTGACTGTGTACGATCCTTTGATTCCAAAGCCTTCACCTTCTCCCCATATGGTGCTGTCAAGTAAGGACTAACAATTTTTTTACTTTTTTAACATTTCTTTATTTCTTCTTTAGAATTAATCCAAAACAACCATTTCCATAAGTCAGTGACTAAGTTGCTATTCCTTTAATGCAATCTCCAACAATTCTGCCGCAACCTGATCGGACTTGATTCGTATCAGATTATCCCATGCATCTTCTTTGCCCAACAGGTTCATTCCTCCATGCCACACAAGTTCATTGTCTATAATAGCAAAATGTTCTATTACCTCTTCCTTTACAATGACTTGAATACCACTTTCTTTCATATTTTGAATTAATCTCTGACAAAACTCTGAACTTCCACAAGATACGTTCTGTGGTTCTATTGTTATAACTGTCACTGTAATTCCAGCTTCCTGTCTTGCCCTTACAAGATAGGTAAAGCGCTCTATCTTATCCTGTGTAAGCTCTGGACTGGAAACAATGATTTTCTTTTCCGCCTCAACAATATCCCTCTCAAATACATCCATGTAATTTCCGGAATCATAAATAGAATTTACTGTCTGTTTTGAAAGAATACGATTTGTTATCAATTGAAATCCTGTCCGTTTATAGGTACGCAGCCTTTTTGAGTACATATTATCAAAGACCCGGATATGAGAATCTACATAATCATATACTATAACTTCCTTTTTCCCCTCATAATCACGATTCAATCTTCCAATGTACTGCTCAAGCCTGCCTGCAAAGGAAACAGGCGAAGCCAGCATCAGGGTATCCAGCCTCGGATAATCGAACCCTTCCCCTATTTTCTGACCTGTTGCTACCAAAATGAGACTCTGTTTCCTGGTCACCTCTTTTAGTTTTCTTCTGACTTCTGAGTTTTCCTTATCACTATTATCTCCATATAAGATAAAGACATAATCCGCGTCTTTCTGCAAATGGTCATACAAATACTTCGCCTGTTCTTTGTACCTTGTCAAAATTACTGGTGTTCTTCCTTCTTCCACACAAATTCTTGTATCTGCAAGAATCATTTCATTCCGAACGGTATTCATGCTAATCAAAGAATATGCACCATTAATATCATTTTTACTTTCGTTTGTATCAATAACCCTTGTATACCGCGGATATACATAGTGGCCGATTCCTTGTTCTATCGCCCTCTCTTTTGCAGTATAGCTGTGTCTGACCGGACCCAAAAGCATATGAATAATTTCCTCCAGATTATCCCCCCTTTTTGGCGTTGCCGTCACACCATAAACATATCTGGCATTTATCTTCTGCATCACTTTGATAGAAGTATTGGAACCGCAATGATGGCATTCATCCATCAGAACCATGCCGTAAGAATTAATAAAACTATTGAATTTTCCTTTACTATACATGGAGCCGACCATGGCCACATCAATAATACCAGTCAAAGTATTTTTACTGCCATGCAAAATTCCAATCACACTTTTCCTACGCTTTTCCCTCCCGCTATTTGTTCGATAGGTTGGCGGTTCCTCGTCTATGATTAAAAATTTATTTAACTCATCCACCCACTGTTCCAGCAAACCTTTACTTTGAAGCAAAATAAGTGTATTTATTTTTCTCTCGGCAATGAGATAGCTGCAGACTACTGTTTTTCCAAATGCAGTAGCCGCACTGAGAACTCCATGATCAAATGCAAGCAAATGCTGTGCCGCCAGGTTCTGCTGCATCTTTAAATCACCGTTAAAAGAAACTCTTATGGGTCTTCCCTTTTCCCTGTGATCTGAAATATCATACTCAACACCTGCCTCCTTGCAGGAAGTAAGCAGATTATCAAAAAGGCCTCTTGGAATGCAAATATAACCATCCGTATCTTTTCCCATATATACAGCGCTGAAATTATAATAATTGGAATATCCAAGCCTTTTATTCTTATAAAACACAGGATTATCAAAAGCTGCCATACTCCGGATCTGATTTTGCAGACGCGGCATCAAATTTAATGTATCAACATATACTCCATCACCAAGAACTATGTGCATTTTTCCTACAACATCAGATTTTACAAATCCCTCTATTTTCTTCCAGGGCTTTGGACGATTCCCAGAAAAGGAAGGGATCAGCATTCCTTTTTCTTTGGCAAGCTCTGACTGCCATTTTGACATATATTTTTCTACATCTTCTTTTGACAGTTTTTCAGTATGGTTAAGTAAAATGTCCCATTGATCCGGATAAGCATTCCAATTTTTATCAACAAAAGCGCTGTTTCCATTCTTCAGTGCCTGTCCCTGCAGCGGCAATGCAATCAGATTTCCTATACTGCTTGCAACATCCTGGGAAGGATACATTCGGTCATAATAATGAAAAGATTTCAGATTGATCGAAGAGGAGCCTTTATCAAGCAGAAGGCATCCAAAATATCTTGCAAGAGAAGCGGATATCGGTTTTTTGAAAAATATCCAGACATGTGCGCCTCTACCTGATCTTGATCTTTCTACTAAAGGCAATATACCATTTCTTTCGCAGATAAGCCTTAATGCATCAACCTCTTCATGCCATTCATCATTCGTATTTGCAAAATCTGTCTTTTCAGCACCTTTCTCATGATTGTCAAAATCAAAAACAATAAATCGGCATGTGCCATCTGGGAACAATGGATATACGCCTAATACATCCGCACCATCTTCTCTATATCCAAGGAGATGCTCGATAATTTTCTTGGGCTTAAGTTCCGTCCACTTCCTATTCTCACAGGCTTCACAATTGATTTTTTCACCACGCTGTTTCGGACATATCCGGTCATTCCATCTATGATCACACTGTGGAAAATATCCTCCCTTCGTGCCTCTTTTGGCATAAACATCCATTCTTCCCCAAAACATTGCAAAATATTTATTTGCCAGTTCTTCTGTAATATATTTATTTTGAATACGTCCTCCCTGGTCAGAATCGTACTCTTCAATGCTTTCTATTTTTTCGTCAAACACATTTTCTGACTCATAAGCAATATCGGCCTTATCCAGCAGTTCTTTCAATCTTCTGTTTTCATCCTGAAGGCTTCGCACTAACTTTCGAAGTGAATCTAAATCATAGGCTTCTACATTCATTTATATAATCCTCATCATCTCACCTGTCACTTTATATTTACTATCCAATATCCTTTTTTCTTAGAACCTTTTCTTTCAATGAGCCCCTTTTCTTTCAACTGACGAATTCTTTTTGTAATTGTAGTCATTCCCAACCCAACCTGCCGGCTGATTTCATTTACTTTAATGCTGCTATTTTCCTTCATTAATGAAACTATCTTTTCATCACTATCCTCAAGCAACACTTTTTTGTTTTGGAGCAGAGCAGATTCTGTTCTTTCAGTCTTATTTAATGGAATTGTCACGGTAATAAAATTCTCTGTTATATCGAATACTTCCTTTCCGTATCTGGATACGATCAATGGAACTCCATGCCCTGTTTGTTCAATATAGTCCAACTGAACCATGATCTGCTGAAGTTCGAGATTCACTGGTTTACTTTTCCCCTCATAAAACTCCTCCAGTGTAAGTCCCTCCGGTAAGCCTCCCACTGAAATAATCTCAATACGGTCATCAAACATATATACCGCCGGCGGCGTCTGTCTTGACCAGCGATTATGCAAACATGCATTCAGCCATGCCTCCCTGAAACATGAGAAATCAAACAAGCTTCTTTCTTCTCTAAGACTTCCTCCCACATCTACTATGGTATCATTCAATGCTTCCATATAATCCAGCACCTGTTTTACAGCCACAAGCATGCACTTATAACCATATTCATTCCGCTTGACCAGATCCGTTTTATTTGTTCCACGAAACACTGCCACTTTAATGGAATAACTATTCACATCTGCTAAAATACCTGCCATCAAATTATAAGTCCCATCTCGCGTCAGAAGATTTAAATTTCGCTGAAAAGTATTCTCCCGAAGTGTTAGATTATTTCCTGCATACAATGTTTTTAATTGTTCAAAAGTTAGTTCCTGATTATTCGCCTCAATATTTACAATAGAATCTGATATACTAAGCATCAAACGGCGTAACTGCTGCGGTGATATTTCTCTATCTTCATCCGCTGATCTCATATAATATTTTCCATATGCCGAATAAGGCTTTTCATCTCCTTCAGCAGTGACTTTTATTATATTTTTATCATCACACAGTTCCACAATAATCGTTGGAATAACCTGTGGTTTGATTGCATTTGCAATACCCTGGGATATTTCCCGCATGGTACGGTCTCCTATTTGTTGTCCTATAATTTCACCATCATTCCTTACACCAAAATATAAAGTTCCTTTTCCGTTTTTATTCAACATAGAGGCGATAGAAATAAGGCCTTCTTTTAATTCTCCTGTTGTTTTTTTGAATTCAACCAATTCTGTCTCCATACCAAGATTCATATCAGTACACCTCCTCTCCATAAAGTATATCCTTTTTCGTCAATTTAATCAACACATAATAATCGCTTTATTAATCACACATGTGATTAATAAAACGATTACTAAATTATGGGCTTCCATCTTCACACTGGTATACTATCCCTCACGCACAACGCACCATACCCCACCAACGGATTCGGATACTCCGTAAACCCCGGCAACTCCCTCGCCCCTCTCCTCAAATAAGCCTTCACCTTCTCCCCATATGGTGCTGTCAAGTAAGGACTAATATATTTTTATACTTTTTTTATATTCCTTTATTTTTTCTTTATAAACCATTTCAAACTTCAATCGTCTTTTAAAATTCATAATATATACTGTGCAAATTAACGCAAGTTAAATTCTCAAGAAAATGATTCCCCAAAACATAAATACAGAGGAAATAGCTATATATCCTCCCAAAATAGTGATATTTCAACATTTCCTCTGTAATCATTTCCTACTTTTGCAAGTTAATGCAAGTTAAATCATGCCCAATAAGGAATATATTTCATATATCGGGGCGCCGTTGTATCATCAAGCGGACGCAATAATCTCGCTTCCACAGTATCTTTAATAATTCTGGATGCTTTATAGCTTTCTTTTATGGACAAACCAAATAAATTACGAATATCAGTATTATTGATCGCCTCATAATTAACATACGCCAGACATGCCTGCATATAACAAGTTCTGATTCGATCTTCTTTCGTTGTCATATTAAATGGTATCTTTGCAAATAGAACCGCTTTTGTGAATTGATTATTCTGATTCTCAATTCTCGGTGCTAACAATTCATTCTTTCCTGTAGCTTCAATTATCTTATCGTAACCGCTACCTCGTTCTTCGCAAATACCACATTTATGCATAAAACCGGCAATATTTTCATTTCTTGAAACTGGCACTGAATCCACGATACGCTCAATAGCTACTAATGGCTCACCTGCATTGGAAAACTCAATTCGGTTTTGAAATACTTCTACCATTGGATTTGTACCACGCTGCTGCAAATCCTGGTGAATCATAGCATTCGCCAATAATTCTCTAATAGCAATCTCTGGAAAACTGACTATAGACTTTCGCGTAGCTTCAACAATAATTTCTTCCTGCGGAATAATAGTCATAATATACTGTACAATATCTTCATGAGAAAACGCATATCCACCGGTAAATTCTTTTTCCCGAATTGCATTTAACCTGGATTTTTCTTTATACCAGATTACCCGAACAGAGCGCCGGTGCAAATTTTCAAATTTCTTCAAATCTTTTGCTATCATAAGTGCGCCTATGTTCGTAATATTCCAGTTTCCGGCATCATTTTTTACAATAAATTTCTCATGTTGCAGATCTTCCAGAATTTTATCTCGGTTCCTTGGAAGAGGCATCTCAAGTTTATCATAATATCGCGAAAAATCCATCAGACTGACTGGTGCTGTTAGACGGTTTACAGGCTTTCATAGGAAACCAGCTCGCTCACCGGGATTCGTGTTTGGCCGTGCCGTTCCGGGTCAGCAAAGTAAGGGTAATGGACTTTCCGTTCAGCACAGCGTTCTGTTCTGAAAAGTCCAGGAACAGCCTGCCGTCATCATAAAAATCCTTTGCCAGTCCTCTGTGTTCCAGCATAGCGAACATGGCCCGTATTTTCCGCAGCAGCGCCCCAATAGAAAAGGGCTTAGTGATATAATCCACCGCTCCGACTTCATACCCCCGGATCTGGTCGCTCTCCTGGTCATTGGCAGTCAGGAAGATCACTAGCGTGTCAGGCTTCTCCGGCTTTATGAGCCTGCACAGGTCATAGCCGCTGCCGTCCGGCAGGTTGATATCCAAAAGTACCAGGTCATATTCCGTCTGCGTCAATAACTCGGCAGCTGTGCCTGCATTCAGAGCTGATGCAGTATCATAACCCTCAGAAATCAGGTTGTAAGTCAGCGTTTTATTTAAAAGGTCGTCATCCTCTACCAGTAAAATCTTTTTCATATCCACACTCCTCTGCTTTTTTACATAGATAAACATACAAATGTCCGCGAAATGTTACAGCGGGCAGATTTTTGTTCATGATAATAAAATCCTCGCAAAGCGTAGGTTCTATTATTCATGATAATAGAATTTTCGCAAAGCGTGGATTCTATCATTACACGACAATAGAATTTTTTGCGAAACGTAAATTCTATTGTTTAAAAACAAAAATTTCTTCTATCGGGGCTTCTACAGCCCTGGAAATATCAATTGCCAGCTTTAATGACGGATTATACTGCGCTTTTTCCAGACGCATAATTGTTTCCCGGCGCACACCTACTTTTTCTGCCAGCTGCTTCTGTGTCAGATCTTTCATTTGCCGGTACTTTTTTAACCTGCATTCAAATTCTGCCATATCCTATTCCTCGCCTTCCTCTGCCTGGTCGTCATGGCCATATCGGTACAGCAAATATTCAGAGAGGAAAATCCCCAAAGCCAATGAAAGGGAAAGAGTAATAATTGAGCGGCAAGCATAACCCCAAAAGTAATCCTATGCGCTTTCAGCTTAGCGCGGGCAATGTTCTCACGGAAACGCTCATCCATAAATGTTCCTGACATCTTTCCTTCATAGTAAAAACCAAAAAAACCGAAGAACAGGAAAAACGCAAACGGAAAAACTGTACCATCCACAGGATATGTCCAGAAACCGGCAAACCCAAAAAATCCCAATACTCCCAAACACCCCAGCTTTGGATTTATTTTACGGGTGACGCCTGATTCTACTGCTTGTCTCTGCTTTTTTCCTGCATGGATAAAAAGCATGACAAACAGTGCGACAAGATAAGCACAAGTGAGAGAAACCGAAACAATCATCGGCAAATCCTTTATATCAAATACATAATCCTTAAAATCCATCGGAACTACCAGACGGGAATCATTATAGGCTACCTCATACCATGACGAAAGAAGCACACTCAACACACAAAGTATCCCACAGCCAATCCAAATTTTCTTTTTATTTGTTTTCATCTTAATCCTCCTCGCATTATTAAGATATATTTATCTCTTTATGTGATAAATATATCACTTATTTCTCTTTATGTCAATAGAAAAGAGATAAATATATCGCATTATTTATCATGAAAATGGAATCCACGCTTGGTGAGCCTTCTATTGCATGAATGAATAACGGGATGCACCTGCACCCCGCCTCTTTTATCCTATATTCATCAGCTAATATCCCGCTTCCGATATACCTTTACCGCAATCCGGTATGAGATAAAAAACCAGATAACAGAAATGATAAGTACAATATGGAAAGCCAGAAGGATATTCTCCTTTACAGGAAAAACCAAATTGATAAGAAGAACAAGCCCCGTAATAATCCCCGTTGACGCCATAAAAGACATCATAAAGACAATCTGCGATTTCTCCGGGTCAAACAGATATGCACACGGCAGACTGATGCCGCCTGCCAACAGGGTAGCGCTCATTCCGATAGAGCCGTACAGTAACAGCGAGTGAAGCGTGATATCCATACCGAAACAGGCAAGGACGGCGCAGGGTACCAGCGCTGTCAGCATTCCCAATACAGCAAGCAGGATATAAAACAGAAACTTCTCACCAATGATCTGGTTCCTTGATACCGGCATGGTAATGACATTTTTATTCCATTTGGATGCCGCGTCACTGGTAATGCTGATAAAGGCCGCTGTCGTGGCGGCAACCGGAGCAAGAACCAGAAGTGCGCTGGTTTCCAGCAAAAAGGATAGGCCAAAGCCCAGAACAACCAGGCTGACAATCGTTACGAGAATATTGCTCCTGGCAATATAGAGATCTTTCACCAAAATGCCAGCAAATTTGCGAACGCATTCCAATCGGTCTATGGGGAGCTCCCGACAGCGCTGTTCGTTGCCAATGATTCTATGGCTGTCGGGTGTTATAAGGCGGCGTATGAGCTTGGGATTTCTATTCCGGGATCCGCTTACCACGGTACGGCTCTACATGGAGTTCATGGGAGAATATGCGGTACGTATGCTGGAAGAGCGGATCGTAAGCGGCAGAGAGATCAGCGTGAAAGTGACGGTGCCCACGAAGCTGTACGTCAGGGACCGTGTAAGCCGGATGAGTGAACTGCCTGCAGGTTCGTCTCTTCAGCCGGATGACAGCTTTAAATCATAGGAATTTCATAGACTATTGGGACCAAATTAACCGTATTTGTTCCGAATTAACGACAGAGATTGACACTTTCTGTCGTTTTTTTTATGCTTTATCACAGATTTTATGAGAAGGAGAGAGATATATGATACTGCATTGTAACGATAGAGTTTATGGATTTTCGGTCAACGACATCCGTCCTGCAGTAGAACAGGACGGGGTGCTTTATGAGTTTACACATGATCGTACAGGAGTAAAGTTGGCATGGTTATCGAGAAAGGAGGAAAACAAAACCTTTTGTATCGGATTCGCAACCATTCCGGATAATGACTGTGGGATGTTCCATATCCTGGAGCATGCGGTACTGAATGGCTCGAAGCGTTATCCGGTGAAGGAGCCTTTTGTAGAATTAATGAAAAGCTCTATGCAGACATTCCTCAACGCCATGACATTTCCGGACAGGACATTGTATCCGGTATCCAGCCGCAATGAGAAGGATTTTGAAAACCTGGTTCGGGTTTATATGGATGCGGTGCTGCATCCTCTGGTTGTAGAGAATCCAGAGATATTTTATCAGGAGGGCTGGCACTATGAGCCGGAGCCATCTGGAAACGGGTATATCCGAAATGGAGTAGTGCTTAATGAGATGAAGGGAGCATATTCTTCGGGCGATGCTATCCTGCAGCGGGAGATGAAAAGGCTGTTATATCCGGATACTTGCTACCGTTATGAGGCGGGAGGTTTTCCGGAAGATATTCCCGGGTTAAGTTATGAACAGCTTGTGGAATATCATAGGAAATATTATCGACCTTCAAATGCATATATTTTTTTGGACGGAGAGCTTCCTGTGGAGAGGATTTTGTCTATTTTAGACATGGAATATCTGAAACAATATAATAGGGAGCCTGTAGAGACGGAAATATCTATTCAGAAAAAAACAGCACCTGCTGAGGCGGTCGTGCCATATCCGTCCATACCCGGTCTTCCTGAAGAAAAGGCGGCACAGATGGGATTTGGTTATGTGGCCGGGACCTTTGATGAGAAGGAGAAACTGTGTGCGGCGGCAATGCTGGCGGAGTATCTGGCAGGAGATCAGGATGCACCTCTGAAGAAAGCAATTCTTGAACAGGAACTTGCACAGGATGTGGAGGTTTTTCTATATGATGGAATAAAGCAGCCGTTCCTGCTGTTTTTGATGCGTAATACAGATAAGAACCGTAAAGATGAGATCAGCAAAGTACTTCGGGAGACACTGCAGGGTATAGTCCGATGCAGAATCGATAAGGATCGAATGAAAGCAGTGTTGAACCGTATGGAGTTTCAAGCAAGAGAGCAGGAGTTCGGTTGGGTTCCTGAGGGAGTTGGATTGGCGCTCAAGCTGATGGGGGACTGGATGTATGGATTGGATATCATGGAGGATCTTAAAAGTGAATCGGTATTTACATTCCTTCGGGGGAGTCTTGAGAACGGATATTTTGAAAATATAATAGAAGAAATGATTCTGTCCAGTGAAAATCAGGCGTTTGTCTGTCTGATTCCGAGCGAGGATATCATGGGCGAACGGCTTTGGCGGGAGAAGAAAGAGATTAATGGAATGACCAAAGGATGGAGTGAACAGGAAAAGGGGGAGGAGGCACATAAGCTTAGGAAGCTGAAGCAGCGTCAGATGACGCCGGATAAACCGGACAAGCTCGCGTTGATTCCTTCTTTAAAACTGTCAGATGTGGAACCGGAACCGGAGTACCTGCCGATGAAGCAGTTTCAGGAAAAGGAAATGACACTGTGGACACATGAGCTGCCGACGAGAGGGATCGTGTATGTGACGCTTTATTTTCCGCTTCCGTTACTGGAGAAAGAAGAACTTTCAAAAGTATCTTTTCTGTGCGGACTTCTGGGTGAACTTAGGACGGCAGGAATGAGTTCCGAGCAGTTAAAACTAAACACAAAGACCGATCTGGGGCGGTTGAATTTTTCCGTGCAGTATTATCAGGATCAGGAGTGCAGGGAGAGATGCAAGGCGTACTTTCAGGTAGATTTCAGTGTGTTGAAGGAGAAGCTGGGAAAAATACCGGAATATGCAGCAGAAATATTGTTGGGTACGCAGTTTGATGAAAAAGAGCGTGTCAGGGAGATTTTGATCCAGACTATTGAAGGTATGCGTCAGAATATTCTGGGGGCAGGACACCATGCCGCTATGCGTCGCGCAGGAGCGCATATTTCAGCGTCAGGGGCGGCTGCGGAGTACAGCGGAGGAATGACCTGTTATCAGTGGATGAGGGAAATTTCTGGAAATTATGAAAAAGAATATGAGCATCTTGTAGAAGACTGGAGACTGTTATGCCGGAGAATATTTACGTGTAACGGCCTGATTATCAGTATGACCGGCGGGGACGACAGTGAATTTGCGAGAAGGCTTTGGAACGTATTTCCTAAAGGAGAGAAAAAACCGGCATACGCCGTATATGAACCGGAGAGCCCTGACAGGGAAGGAATTGAGATTCCATCGGAGGTAGCGTATGCCGTATGCAGTGCCGGCATGACGGAAGATACGGTATACGGCAGGATGAAGGTGCTTGCGAGATATCTGACTTTAAACTATTTGTGGAACCGTATACGGGTGCAGGGCGGTGCATATGGCACAGGGCTGCAGGTCAGCGACAGCGGAATGGTTTCTTTTTACTCCTACCGCGATCCAGATGCAGCCGGAAGCCTGCGCGTGTACCGGGAGGCGCCGGAGGTTATGAGGAAAATTCCTGGCGGGCAGCAGAATATCACGGGTGTCATATTAGGGACACTGGCGGAGGATGCACCGCTTCGCTCGTCAAGAGAGCAGGGTGCATTTGCCGACCGTCAGCAGATGTTAGGAGTATCTTACGAGCAACGGTGCAGACGGAGGAATGAGATCTTATCGATGACACCGGAGAAGCTGGCAGGGATGGCGGAAAGCCTTGAGGATATGCTGAATCATGAGAATATATGTGTGGTTGGCGGCGCTATGCAGATTGAAAAATGTGGAATCACGCAGATAGAAAAGCTTTAGATGGGAGAAAATGGTATGGAAAACAGAAAGTTGATGAAATTATATGATTTCCGCAGTCTTAAACTGCCGGAAAAGCTGCTGGAAATCACCGTGGATACAGAGAGGCTGGATAAGGCTGTTGCAGAGGCGGCAGGAAGGTTTTTGACAATCGAGATGACAGACGGAGGAATAAAGGAAGGGGACTTTGTGGTTGTGGAAACAGCGCCGGCTGATGAGGGAGATAACGGCGCTGATTACCGTGACCGGGCAGAGATTGTACCCGGACATATACAGGTTAATATCGGAAAAGGGTTCTATGATTTTAAGTGGGAACAGTCTTTGGTCGGGAAAAAGACAGGGGAACAGGTGATGCTCCCCAAACGGGGAAAGAATCAGCCGGGAACCATCATGCAGGTAAAGCGCAGAGTCTATCCGGAGCTAACGGATGATATCATAAAGCAGCTGTCTATAGAGGGTATTAACACGATACCGGAATACAGGGCATATCTGAAGCAGGAGATGATCTCAGAGGAAAAGATGCGTAAATCCGGAGGTGTGAATGCATGGGTTTTAAAGGAACTGACAAAATCCAGTGTTTTTGGGGATTTGAGTGAAGAAATTACGGCTTTCAAGGAAGAGTTTAAAGAGGAAGTCAGGGAACGGGCGGAAAGATTCCAGATGTCCTATGAAGAGATGCTGGCTAAAAGACTTCCGCCATACATAAAAACTCCGGAACAGATAGAGGCTTTTATTTCAGAGAGAGCGGAGGAAGCCGTGAAACAGAAACTGATGGGAATGGAGCTTGCCAGACAGGAACAGGCAGCCTTAGATCAAAGTTCTTATGAAGAGATGAAGAAGCGATATATAGAGATGGGAGCTACAGAAGAAGTGTTGAAGGAATGCTTTACTTATGAGATTTACCAGAAGACAGCCTATGCAGATTATCTGAACGGGCGTATTCAGGAATATTATGAAGATAAGTACAGGGTGGTGTATGAATGAAAAGAGTAGAAGATAACAATCGTCTGCAGATGATGTCCAGTGATGAGAAGGGAATCGAGGCCGAAAATAAGAAACAATCCTGGAAACCATTTTTTCATCTGCTGCGTTCAGTGAAACTTCCATGGGCACTGATCATTGTGTGTACTTTGGTCAATCTGCTGCAGAGCCAGTTGGGGCTTTTGTTCCCGCAGTATACGGAGAAAATATACGCCGGTGATTTCAGCAGAGGAATCGCGGTGACGGCAGTGGCAGTAGTCTTAGGAAAAGCCTTATGTATGGCTGTGTATCAATATGTGGGGAGATATACTTCGCATCTGAATCAGATGCGTTTCCAGAATTATATATGGAGAAAGCTTTCAAGGCTTCCCTTATCGTATTTTGAGAAGCATGAACCAAGAGACCTGATCAGCCGGACCACAGAAGATACCTTGATGGTCGGTGAATTTCTGTCTTATGGTATTTCCCGTATTCTGAGCACAGTATATGGTTTTGCGGGGGCCTTTATCTTGATTTTTGGATATGACTGGCGTCTTGCGGCGTCTATGGCAGTGTGTTTGCCGCTGTGTTATATAGTCGGTGTGATCGCTGGACGGTATTACTTTAAGATGAACAATCGGCTGCAGGGAAAACTGGCGGATATGACGAGATATTTTTCGGCTGTTCTTCCTTATATTACGCTTGTTAAGCTGTTCGGACAGGAAAACCGTGAAGAAAAAAACGGTGAGGACTGGATTGAGCGTTATTATAAAACAAGTTTTTGTAATACGCTGGTTTCCACAGCAGTTTCCTTTGCGACTACGATGACAACTATTCTGCAGACGCTGGTGATCATACTGATGGGTGTATGGTTGGTACGAGACGGTTCTATTGATATTGGAGACTGGATTGCTTTTTATATGTATGCGAATATGCTGAATAACAGTTTCACGATTATTATGAATATCTGGGGAGAACTGAAGCGGAATCAAGGTTGTTGTGCAAGGATTGCCGCCGTGACCGGTATCCCTGCCGAGGAAAATCCTGGAACCCTTGGTGCCGGCGAGATAAGCGGAGATATGGAATTTAGAAATATAACATTTGCCTATCATGAGAAAAAGGTATTGGATAATGTAAGCTTTACCGTACCTTACGGAAAAATGACTGCTGTGGTGGGTCCTTCGGGAGCCGGTAAATCGACGATTCTTCATCTGGCAGAACGTTTGTATACGCCGGATGAGGGACAGATTCTCTGGGGGCAGAAGGCGGCAGGGGAATATGAACTGCACAGCTGGCGTCGTGCGATTGGCTATATCCCGCAGGATGCTCAGCTGTTTGCCGGGACTATACGGGAAAATATCATGCAGGGAGTGACTGGAGATATTGGTGAGGAACAGGTGCGAAGGGCAGCCATGCAGGCGGATGCGCTTGAATTTATCGAAAGTTTTGAGAAGGGTTTTGATACTGAGGTAGGCGAGAACGGGACGAAGCTTTCCGGAGGGCAGAGACAGCGTATTGCGATTGCCAGAGCGCTTCTGATGAACGCACGTATACTTATCCTTGATGAGGCAACGTCAAATTTGGATGCAGAGGCGGAATATGCTATTGGACAGACCCTGAAGGAACTGAGGAAAGACCATACAATACTGATGGTTGCACATCGTATGGATACGGTTAAAGATGCAGACCAGATCATTGTCATGGAACACACCCGTATCCAGGGAAGCGGAACACATGAAGAACTGATGCAGTCGAATGAGCTGTACCGGCAGATGGTAGATCTTCAGGCAGAGAGGATTGCAGTTTAGGAGGTGAAAAGAGTGGGACAGAATAAAAAACAAAAACAAGAATGGAAACCGTTTTTTCATCTGCTGAAGGAGGCAAAGCTCCCCTGGGGATGGTATGTTTTTAATATCGCTGCTTCGCTTGTCTGTTCTACAGTAATGGTGAAGATGCCCCAGGTTGCCGGTAAGATCATGGCAGGGGAGATATTTGATTCGGGATTGGTGGCCTTATATATTGCAGTGACGATAGGGGGCGCCTTTGCAAGTCTTCCGATTTCGGTTCTGGATTCCTGGATATCTCTGCGGGCAGACCGGAATCTGCGCAAAATCGTGTGGAAAAGGATTATCCATCTGCCTATGAAAGAAGTTGACGCCATGCCGCCGACTTCTCTGGTCAGCCGTGTGACTTCAGACACATCGACAATCAGCTATACGCTCAGCTATATATTTTCCATGTTCAATAACGTATATAGCCTGGTACTGATGCTGATCACGATCGCAGGTATGAACATGAAGATATTTCTGATGATGGGACTTCTGATTCCATGTATAATGCTTGCCAACATTCCGTCTCATTTTATGTACCATGCGCGGGATGAACAGCAGAATGCCGCAGCTTCTTATACGAATTTTCTGGCCGAGCGTCTCAGTGCGCTGCGGCAGATTAAAGTATGTGCGTCAGAAGAAAAAGAAGATATAAGGAATGATGAGGCGGCGAAGGCTTGTTTCAGAGCCAGAATCAGACTGGCAAAGCTAGATTTTATCTCTCAGCCGCTGATATACGGGATGGACGCCGTGGTGCAGGCAGTGGTATTGATCTATGGGGGATATCTGCTGAATGCAGGTGAGATCAACAGTGAAGTAATGGTTTCCCTGTTCATGTATGCTGCTATGCTTCCGACATATTGTTATCAGTTTGTCTTCTGCTGGCAGAATATCAAACAGTCCCAGGGCGCCGCGAGAACGGCGGGGAAGCTTGTGCAGACAGAGCCGGAGAAGATGCAGCGGAAGCAGTCTTTTGCCATTCCGGATGCAGATTTGCGCCTGGAGGATGTCTGTTTTGCCTATGAAGGTAAAGAACAGGTGCTTGACCATGTCAGTATGGAGATACCTAGAGGAAAAGTGACAGCCATTGCAGGACCATCCGGGTCGGGAAAGACAACAGTGTTAAAGCTTCTGGAACGGCTGTATCAGCCGGATTCCGGGCGGATTATGTTTGGCGGCAGGGAAGCGGAGGACATTCATCTGGATGAATGGCGCGCGTCATTTGGGATGGTCCCGCAGAACAGCCCGTTACTGTTCGGGACTGTCCGGGATAATATTACATACGGCATAGAAGGGAACGTATCAGAGAAAGAAATGGATAGGGCTTTAGAGGCCGCTAATGTGAGAGAAATTATTGAGCGCATGCAGGATGGAATGGAGTCAGATATAGGAGATGTGGGAAGCAGGTTGTCTGGCGGGGAAAGACAGAGGATCGCGCTTGCACGGATGATACTCAAAGATCCGGAGTATCTCCTGTTGGATGAGGCAACTTCAAGCCTGGATGCCCATAATGAGAGCAGGATTATGAAGGCGTTGGGAATTCTGATGAGAGGCCGGACCAGCGTGGTGGTGGCGCATAATCTGCGTACTATAAAACATGCAGACCACATTATATTCATGGAAAAAGGAAGGGTTGTCGGTACAGGAACTCATGACAGCCTGTACAGGAACAATGAAAAATACAGGCGTTATGTGGATCTGCAGAGAGTATAACAGATATGGATGAATAAGATCTGAAGACAGAACAATTATAAGCATATTGTTGTATGAAGAAGTTTAGGAGGAGAAGGAAAATGGTGAAAGATCAGCATGTTGTATATAAGACAAACGGTAAAGTGTGCGCTGGAGAGATTCATTTTGATGTAGTAAACGGAGTCTGCCACAATGTTGTGTTCGTTGGAGGATGCCGGGGAAATACTCAGGGAGTGGCGGCATTAGCGGAGGGACTGCGTATAGAAGACGTGGAAAAACGCCTGAAAGGAATTGAATGCCATGGTGCAGATTCCTGTCCAAATGAACTTTCGAAGGCTGTCAGGCAGCTTATGGAACAGGGAATGTGATAAGAAAACAGTAATAGAAAACTGCCGCAGGGAGATGCTCCCGCGGCAGTTTTCTTGACAGTATGCAGTTGAAAATGTTATGCTTTTACAAAAAGTGAGGGAGGGGCAGGATACAATGAAGAGAATTCCGATCCGTGTTCTTCTGGTAGATGATGAACCCCTGGTCCTGGAACAATTGAGGCAAAGATTTTTGAACTGGCAGGGATTTGAGGTGGCAGGAGCTGTCAGGAGTATGGAAGAGGCAGTTACCTTTTTACAGACAGAAGAGGTTCAGCTTGCGTTTTTGGATATCCAGATGAAAGGAAAGAATGGATTTGCCCTGGCTTCCTATATCCGGAAGTATTTTCCGCAGATATTGATGGTATTCCTGACTGGACATGCAGGTTTCGCATTAGAGGGTTATGATTATGAACCGGTGGATTTCCTTGTTAAACCGATTATTAATGAGCGGTTTGCCCAGACTCTAAAACGGGTGGAGCGAAAGCTTGCAGGAATCAGTGATGAGACCCGAAAACCGCGTATTGGATTCTATACGGATAAGGGATACTGTCTGTATGATGTGGAGAATATTCTGTATCTGGAAAAGGAAGAGCGGAAGGTAAGCATTGTTGATAAGAGCGGGGAAGGGGTGCGGTCGGGGAATTCTATGCAGGAGATGGAGGAGATCCTGACGGATTATGGCTTTTTCCGATGTCATCAATCCTATCTTGTCCCACTGTCAGAGATTTTGGGAATTGAACAGGAACGTTTCGGCAGGGCGTACCGCCTTAGCCTCAGAGGAACAGATAAGAAGATTCCTCTAAGCCGGAGACGATATTATGAACTTAAGGAGATTCTTCAAAGACAGGGGACAAGAATTTATTAGTGGAAGGAAGGTGATGAAGATGACGGTACGTTTACAGAGGATTTGGCGAAGGGAAGACAGCAATGGATGAGGTTGTAAAATTAGCAGGCAGAATGGTACCGGCATGTGTATACATGGCAGGCCTGGCAGTTATGTCTGGCAGTATTAGTTTGTGTCTGGCAGGTATACGGTTTGGAAGGAAGCGTTCGGTATCCTGCGGGAAGATGGGTATGGCTGTCGTCTTTTTTGGGGTATGGCTGGTTATTTTTATTCTGGCTGGTAAGGTTGGGAAACAGGTTTGGAGGCCGATATGGGTTTACTCAGCAGTTTTTGCATTGGCTTTTGGTGGAGCGTGCATTGTTTTTTTCATGCGGCTGTCGCTGTTGCCGGAGGAGTCTGAGATACTATTTCCAGCTGATAAAAAACAACAACGAAAAATCAGGGTACATGTATGGGTTGGAACCACGATATGGCTGTTATACCTGGCATGGCTGTTGTTTTTGGTGATTTGTATTGAGCATTTTGATATAAGGGAACAGATTTTGATTTTCTTTTTCTCGCTGACAGGAGTGGCTGAGATCATTTATTTTGAAAATCTGTCTGTAAAGAGTGCTTATGAGCGGATAGAGACTCTCATTGATAAGGAATATCAGGCGGAGATGTTGAATTATATGCAGATTATACGATCTCAACGACACGATTTTAATTTTCATATGCAGGCTGTTGCGGGTATGATTGAGAATGGACGCTATGAAGAATGCAGTCGGTATGTGCAGACAATGGTGGAAAATGTAGGCAGGCTTAATGATCTGCTGCCGCTCAGTAATCCTGCGGTTTCTGCTTTGATCAATACCTTTACGGAGCTTGCGGCTTCCAGAGGAATTCGCCTGGAGGTGCAGATTCTGGATGATTTGAGCCGGGCTGTATGTACAACGTATGAGATGAATACGATCATTGGAAATCTGTTGCAGAATGCGGTAGACGAGACAGAGAACAAAGAGGCTGATCTGCAGTTTATCAGGTTACTGGTAATGCATCGGAGCAGATACCATATTATAAAAGTGTCAAATCCCTGTGAAAAATCGGATAAGGAGTTTCAGAAGATATTCACGCCTGGTTATACAACCAAGCAGCTGCATGAAGGTATCGGTCTTACAAGCGTGAAGAAGATAACAGCCCGCTATGGCGGAACAGTGTATTCAGAGCATGAACCGGGAATTATCCATTTTATTGCGAAGCTGCCTTATGGAAGCAGTTAGGAATTATTTCGGGGATTCTTGGTATTTCAGACGGGAGGGGCAATCCGCTGCAGGTTCGGAAGTATCTGAAAGATGTGGCGGGAGTGTTGGAGTAATTCGTTAAGAAAAACAGGAATTGCTATGCCTGCTATGGTTTTATTATACAGAGAAATTCCCCACTATTCAAGACATAAAAAAAGAAGCATCCGGCAGCACAGGCCAGACACTTCCCTCTTTCCTTACTTCCGTCTGCGCTCCATATCTGCCGCAGCTTCCATCTGCTGTGCGGGCTTTCCGCTCCGCTTCGCGATTTCTGCCTGCTTCTGCCGCAGTTTTTTCAGGACGGTGTTATACTTTTTGTAGCGCTACTTGTCTTAGTTTCAGGTATAGAAAACCTGCTGAAATGAAAATGGACTAAGCAGCCCCCCCTGTTTTTCAAGGTTTTTCTAACTTAGTCCAATTATAACAGCATCATAAAAGAAGGACCCCTTCCGGATCCCTTCTCTTATCATTCTTACCTTACATTAGTCATTCTCCGCTAATCATCTCTGCTTACTGTATAACCTTCTCCGGCTTCGGCTTTATATCAGACTGATAATAAGCGTAAGTCACCGACGGCACATCAGAGAGCACCTCCATATCCTCTACAGCGGCTATAAACATCATGTGACTCCCCAGATCAACACTCTGCTCTATCACCGCGCTGATATAGCCGTTGGTTCCAGCCGTGACATAGTACAGACCATTGGCTGAACGCTTACACACTGTTACTCTCTTATCCCTTCTCACCTCGGCCACCTCTTCTCTTTCTCCAACAACTTCGGAAACTCCCCATGCGGCTCCCGCTGATACCAGTAAGCGACACTCGCCAGATCATCCTGCCGCTCGAACAACCCGTTATACCCCACTCCAATCTGCTGAACCGTCACCTTCAGATCCTCTTCGAAGAAAATCGGATCCATCACATGCCAGCGGTAGAATCCCCGCATCGGCGGACAATCGTCATTATGATAAGGATTCCACACCAGATCATCATGCCTGGAATAATACGGGTATCCAAGAAAAGCCGTGCTGTAAGTCTGCTCTACCGTCTTTCCGGCCTCCTGCACGGCGAAGCTCCATGACCCGCCGAAGTAATCCTCCATCCCGGTTCCGCAGATCGTCGGATATTCCCGGTCACCGTCTATGTAGAACTTCACTTCGCCTTCTCCCCACCAGTACCGCTGCAGGGTCGAAAGCGCAATATAAGTTCCGATATACTGCCCCTGCCCTTTGATTCCGTCCGCGATCACATAGTCCCTTCCAAGCTCCGTCAATTCCTGCCGTCTCCACTGCGCATGAAAATACGCCGTATTCTCAGGAAGGGCATCATACAGAGTATAATCGATCTGATAGAAAAACGCCGGTATCGCATTAACATGCTGATTCTCCAATGTGAGCAGCGCCTTTTTCCTGAAAGGCATCTGAAAATATGCATTCAAGCCTCTGGCCGGAACGACCGTGACCAATTCTGAGTTCACCAGACACTCCTTCCCGAATCCGCAGCAGAAAAAGTCTCCCAGAGGAACCTCCGCCGACGGTTTCTCTTCTCCGTCCCAGTACATACGGAGCACCAGATCGCGCAGTACGAAGCAGTCGCCTTCCGAGGTCTTAGCATCCACCGTCATCCAGATATGATGGATCACTCCTGTCCCGTTGATCTCACCTAACACAACCTTTTCTCCCGGTTGGATATCCTTAAGGCACGGGCTTCCCTTCCGGGACACCCCAAGAGGGCCGGCTGCCATGCCGCCCCTCCCCTTCTCCCCTGTTCGATTCTCCGCATTGATCGCCCTGCTTCTTCCTCTGGTCAGATAAGGAAGCGCCCCTGCGCCTCCCGGAAGTACCATTCCATTCAATCCCTGCTCCTTCATAAACACACCCATCCTTTCATTGCGCACCTATCCTTCCATTACACATCTGCCCTCATATTGCTTGCCTATCCTTTCGTTGCGCCCATCGTCATTCCTGCCGTCACCCACTTATTCAGCGCAAAATAGATCAAAAGAGGCGGCAGGATCGAGATGGCGATTGCCGCAAACGTAGAACCCCAGTCCACATTTCCAAATGCCCCAACATAATCCTTCAAGCCCATCGCAACAGTTTTTGCCGAGCCTTCGCTGATGAAGGTATTTGCAAAGATAAAGTCATTCCAGATCAAGATACTGTACATAGACGCGATCGTGATCACCGTGTTTCTTGCCAGCGGAAATACGATCTGGATAAATGTCCGAAACGGCGAGCAGCCATCCACGATCGCCGCCTCGATCAATTCGTTCGGCACAAATTCATAAAAGCTTACAAACATCATGACAGACAGCGGCAGCGCGAATCCCACCTGCGGCAGTATCAGAGAAAAGCTGGTGTTCAGGATTCCCATATCACTGTAAAATATAAACAGCGGAATCAATGTGATCTGAACCGGAACCATGATCCCGAATGTGAAGAATGAAAAGATGATCTTTTTCCCTCTCACCCTGAACTTAGACAGCGCATACCCTGCCGTAGCGCTCAACGCCACAATCAGTATCAGCGAGATTCCTGTGACCTTCAGACTGTTCCACATATACAGACCGATCTTGCCGTCCGAAAGCACATTTACAAAATTTTCCAGAGTAGGGTTCTCAGGAAATGCAAACGGCGCGGACGACAGCTCAACCGTTGGCTTTATACTTGCGATAAACAGCCAGATCACCGGATAGATCTGGATAATCAGAAATAGTATGATCAGGACAGCAAATATAATTTTTATAGCCTTTCCTTTCATCGTCCTTCCCTCCTTCTTTGCCGCCTCTGCATCCGTTCCATTTCCCTGATCTCCCGCTCTTCCTTAGTGGTAAATACCTTCCGGATCAGATAGACCGCAAGAATGCTTTCTACAATAATAAAGACCGCCAGCGCGCTTCCATAGCCATATTGATTACTGGAAAATGCTTTCTTATACATATATGTGGACATCAATTCACTTGCATTTCCAGGTCCGCCGCTTGTGAGCAGGAACGGAATATCGAATCCTCTGAGCGCTCCTGTCAGGCACATAGTAAGCGTCAGCAGGATAATCTCCTTGATCAGAGGCATCTTAATCTTGAATAAGATCTGCAGCTCTGACGCCCCGTCCACCTTCGCCGCTTCATACACCGACGGATCCAGCGACACCAGCGCCGCATAGAAGATCACCATATACATACCGGTGAATCTCCAGCCTTCCGGTATCGAGACTGCTGCCAGCGCAGTGTTCACTTCCGCCAGCCACGAAGTTACCATCCCGCCAAGGCCCGCCGCCTGTAAGAACTGATTCAGCAGCCCCATCGGCTCCGTGGAATAGATGCTTCTGAATAACTGTGTGATCGCAACCGTCGTAATGATACACGGAACATAATACAGGGTTTTCACCAGCGTCACGTGTCTGGTCATATACGTCAGCAGAATCGCGAAGAACAGTCCGACGGCAAGCTGCATAGCGACTACGATCACCAGGTAGATCAGATTATTGATGAACGCCGTATAAAAGACCTTATCATGGAACATGGTAATATAGTTCTGAAATCCTACGAATTCTTTCTCTCCTATTCCGCCCCATTTCATAAAACTCAGCCGGATAGATTCTTCTATCGGATAGAACACCGCCAATATATAAAACAGCAATCCCGGAAGCAGAAATGCCAGAAACGCCTTTTTATTCTTAATTACTCCCATTATACCCTCCTCTTCGCAGGGAATCTACGATCAAATCTACAATTTTAATTTACATTTTCCGCAACCGAATCATCCACTAATCTGCAGAATTCATCCACAGTAAGATCTCCCGACGCCAGCAGCAGCAGGTTATCCTGCATAACAGTATTGGTGTTGGAATCCAGATAGGTATCCCATGGCTTTAGGAAATTCTCTCCGGTCTTCTGCATATCGTCCTGAATCTTCAGATATAGATCAGAATATTCCACCTCATCGGAAAGCTCTGTCCTGATCGGTGACATCTGCTGCTTTGCCGCATATAATTTCCCATAATTCTCAATCACATACAGCACGAAGTCTTTCGTCTTCTCATCAAATGTCTCTGCGTTAAATGCCATTCCAATGCCGGAATTCACACAGAATTCATTGGCCTTGGTCTTGCCTCCATCCGTTTCCGGAAGATAGAAATAATCAATCTTTCCCTGCTCATAAGCTTCCTGCATAGCGGCAATTTCCCAGTCGCCGATATAGTACATGGCGGATTTGCCGTCCAGGAACATAGACTGTGCCGTTGCATAATCGGTTGCAGCGAAACCATCGTTAAAATACTGTCCGATCTCTGCCATAAATTCAGCGGCCTCTCTGCCTGTATCACTGTCCATCTTCGTTTTGCCGTCTCTGAGATCGATGATAAAATCATTGCCGGATTCCCTGAACGGAAGCATTGCCAGATATCTCTGAACCGGCCATCTGTCAACTCCGTCCACGGAGATCGGCGTAACCCCATTGTCTTTTAACGTCTTACACACATTCAGCCATTCATCCATCGTAGCCGGCGGGGTCAGCTCATATTTGTCAAAGATCTCCTTGTTATACCAGGTCATTTCCACATGGTACTCCAGCGGCAGCGTATACATGGTGCCGTCCGTGAACTCCTGATACTTCAATGCAATCGGATAAAAATCATCATATTTGCCATTCTCCTCCAAAAACTTCTTGACATCTACCAACATCCCGGCGTCAACAAGCTCCTGACAATATGGATCCGCGTCGATATCTATGATATCCGGCATGTTCTTCCCGGCGATCAAGGTCTTTAATTTCTGAAGATATGACGGCCTGTCCGCAGTTGTCTCGAATTCAATCTTCCATTTCCCGCCCTTTTCCTCACTGTACTGATCGGCAATCTCATGCATGACCTGATCGATCTCTCCGTCAACCGGCCTGGACGTCATCCACGTAACCGTCGTCACACCGTCTTCTTCTGATTTGCTTTCCTTGTCTTTGGCCCCGCATCCTGCTGCCAGTCCTGCCGTTAAACCAACCGCCAACAATACACTTACTAATCTCTTCTTCATATGTCTTCCTCCTGTTATTTTAATGCTCTGACAACATAGTTACTTAACTTTACTTCTCCCTGCACGGCATAAACTCCCGCATAGCCGCCTTTATGATCATACATTCTGGTTGACAGTACCACTTCATCATTGATATATACCACACAGATATCATCTTCTCTTATGATAAATACATGATAATCGTCTGCCGCCGGCAGCCTTCTTGCAGTCTCGATCTGATAGGGAACGTCTCCCTTGATCTGCCACTGGTATCTACCCTGTTCTGACCGCGGCCACATATCCCAGGCCGCCTCACCTCTTCGCCGGTTCATACGAAGGAAATATCCCCTCTCCAAACCATTATCCACATGCAATGCAATTCCGAATTCATGGGCCTGCGTTACGTGAATGTCCATTTCTATCGAGAAGCGGTCCTTCGGGATCTCGTAAAGCCCCGCCCCCAGCGTATCCGCCGCGATACGGATACCTCCTGCACACTCCCGTATCTTTGCTCCGGCGGCAAGCGCTTTCTTCTCTTCCTGCGGTACGCTGTAGAAGTCCCTGACACCGGGTATCACCTTGACCCGCAAGGTTCCGTCGGCAGGATTCTGGATCAGCTCATGGAATACCATCGTTCCGCCCCACTCCCAGGGACCAAAGTCGCAGTTCCCGTACTTGCTGGCGATCCATCCGAAGGCAAATCTGCGTTTTCCGTCTGACGCCGTCTTGATCGCATAATCTGATCTGGTGTCAAACACATCATCCTCCGGGATCATCCACGGCCCCCTTGGACTCCTGCCGATCCGATAATGCGTCGTAAACTGATCCGAGAACGTTGAGAATACCAGATACCAGTAATCCCCCATCTGAAACAATTCCGGGCACTCCATCGTAATGTACATTTCCGGTGCGTAAAATGGTTCTTCATACGACCAGTGTATCAGATCCTCAGACCTGCAAAGTGCAATGCACCCGCCCCGCAGCGCCCCTCCTCCTTTTATCCGGGAAGCCAGAAGCATATCGTAGCATTGTTCTTCTTCATTCCAGTATACATAAGGGTCGCGCCAGTCGAACTCCTCATACCGGACGCCGTCAGAGACAAACAGGAATTCTTCTATCGTACTGAGATGTTCCAGATCATTTCCCGCCGCCTGCATTACGGATTGGATACTCTTTCCATTGATCTTGAACTTTTCGTTATAAGCTGTGTAAAATGCGTGGTAGAGCCCGTCCTTGCCCTTGATCACCGAACCCGTATACGCATTTTTATTCGGTCTGTCATCCCCTCCTCTCCTGATAGCCTCTCCCTTATACTCAAGATGGACAAAATCCTCAGTAGTCACCAGATGCCAGGTCGTCTCTTCCGCATACTCCCTGTCTTTTATTCTTGGATCATGCAGATAGAATCCATAATATGTACCGTTATCATAATATGGGATCAGATCACCCACCCATGCATTTTCCGGTTTATAGAATAATTTGTGCATGTTTTCTCCTTTCACTTTTTGCACCATTTGCATGTTTTTATATTTCCTTTTATGTCTAAAATGTTATCATATGCACATTTTATTTTCAATATTTATAGTGCATTTTTATTCTTTTCCCTTTTTTCCACATAATAAAATCCGCTGTTTTATGCAATTTATATATATTCATAAATTAATTTTGTGCATTTCGTGCATTTTATTAATCTCATCATTTTATACTTCCATTTTATATCAGGTAATGTTACAATAGCTGTGGAGGTGAGGATATGAAATGCACCATTAAGCAGATCGCAGAGGAACTGAACCTTTCCAGGAATACCGTCGCAAAGGCTCTGAAGAACAGCGATCAGGTGTCCGCCAAGACAAAGCAATTAGTTCTTAAGAAAGCGAATGAGATGAACTATAAGAATATAGATGAGACATTACTGATGCCTGCCCCGGCAGAATCCACGGCCCCGGCACCTGCGAACAACGGCTTTATCCTGTTCTTAACCAGAACCTACGCCTCGGATTCCGAATTCTGGACTGCTGTTCTGACCGGGATTGAATCTATCTTATCAAGCGCCAATTATCATCTGGTGATCGGCATTATGTCCGAGAGCGACCTGAAGAAGTTAGAATTTCCTTCTTCCATCAACGATCCCTCCATCAAAGGGATTATCATCGTGGAAATCTGCGATGCCGCAGTGTGCAGCGCATTATTACAATACAATCTGCCGATCATCACTGTTGATCTGCCCAAAAAGCATACCAAGGCTCTCGACCGGATCGATGTGATTACCATGGAGAATAAGAAGAATGTGCAGCGTATTGTAAAGCAATTAATTGATAAGGGAGCGGAACGATTCGGCTTTATCGGGGACATCTACTCGGCAAATGTCGGACGCGGCTTTCAGGAACGGTACGACGCGCTCTGCGAATGCCTGACGGAGAACAGATTAGAACTCGACACCCGCTACTGCCTGTTAAACGAGACGCCGGACGATTTCCGGAATTTTCAATTGGTCGTCAAAAAGATCCAGGATATGCCGTCTCTGCCGGATGTTTTCATATGCGGCAACGACTGGACGGCAATCCAGCTGATGTACGCCCTGCAGTTCTTAGGTTATCAGATCCCCAAGGATGTAAGCGTTGTGGGTTTCGATGATATTCCGGCATCCGAGCGGATCACACCTTCGCTCACGACCATACATACACCGCAGAAATATCTCGGAATCGCAGCCGCGCGCCAGATGTTGGAGAGAATCCAGTACCCCGATTCTCCGCATGTATATTCGGAATATGAGACACAACTGATCATACGTGATTCAACGATTTAAGAAAGGAGCATAAGTTAAAATGAAAAATATTTTGATCATTTCAAGCAGTCCAAGAAAAAGAGGCAATTCACAATTATTGTGTGAGGAATTCAAAAGAGGCGCCGAAGAAAGCGGCAATTCCGTAACGCTTGTCCGCCTGTCAGAAAAGAAAATAGGTTATTGCAGAGCATGTGATTCCTGCATGAAAAATAACGGAGTCTGCGCGTTAAACGATGATATGGCAGACGTATTAGAAGCTTTTAAAAAGGCAGATGTTTTGGTATTGGCAACACCGGTTTATTTCTACGGAATCTGTGCCCAGATGAAAACATTTATCGACAGAACCTATCCGATCTGGCAGCACTTGGGCGAAAAAGAAGTTTATTACATAATCTCGGCAGGTCTGGGCGAGGACATTATCAAGCGTTCTTTAGGCGATTTAAACGGCTTTGTTGAACACTTGGAAAAACAAGAAATTAAGGGACGCATCTACGCGTCAAATGTAATGGACGCCGGAGGAGTTACGGAAACCTCCCTCATGAATGCAGCATATGAAATGGGTCGCGCCGTTTAAGCAAAATTGCCTGATAAACGGCTGCTTTTTCCCATATAAAAGAGAAACCCATGGAATTTCAGACTTTTTCAAGCCCTACAAATCTCAGGGGTTCCTCTTTCAATTCTTCCCGGACGTTATATGCCGGCTTTAGCCGCCCGGCCAATGAGCGGTCATCAGTCAATATTTGTTTATAGGATTATAGTAAGCACAGAGCCTTACACTCCCTCCAACACTTCCTCCGCGATATTCCGCGCATGGTCAGAGATACGCTCCAGACACACCAGCGCATCCAGGAATACGATCCCAGCATCCGTAGTACACTGGTTTGCGGCCAGACGCTTGATATGCTTGCTCCGAAGAGAGATCTCAAGATCATCCGCCTGCGTCTCCTTCTCGATCACCTTCAGAGCCTTCTCCCTGCTCTGCTCTGTGAATGCCTCGCATGCGAACTTATAGCTGTCCGCACACACATCGAACATTTCCCGCAGATGCGCAGCTCCCGTCTCCGAGAAGGACACCTTCTTCTCATACATGGTCTCCGCGAACTCGGATATATTCTCACAATAATCGCTGACACGCTCGATATCCGACACCATCTGCAGAAGATGCGCCACATCCTGATGCTCCTTCTCACTGATCCGAAGTGAACCAAGCTTCACCGCATACTCGGTGATCCCGGCGCTCAATTTGTCAACCGTATCCTCTTCCTCTTTCAAGAACTGGATATCCTCTTTCTTAAGAGTAAACAATACTCGCTTAGCCACCTCCAGAGATTCTTCTACGATCTCCGCCATACGGGCAACCTCTCTGACCGTTGACTGCAGTGCGATACCAGGCGTCTCTAAGATACGGTCATCCAGAAGCACAACGCTCTTATCCTGCGCATCCTCGTCCACCCTGCCGATCTTTTTGGCAAGCTTGATGATCCACCCCGACAGCGGGAAGAGAACCACCGTTGTACCGATATTGAAGACTGTATGCACCATACTGATCTCTGTCTGGGAAATATAACCAAACCCGATCTCAGGGTTCACAAGCTCATAGTATATGATCGCCATAATACTGAAAATCGCGGTTCCGATGATATTGAACAGCAAATGCATCAAAGCCGCCGTCTTGGCGTTCTTCTTCGCCCCAAGACTTGACAGGATCGCTGTCACACAGGTACCGATATTCTGACCCATGATGATATAGACTGCGGCGCTGAACGGGACCAGACCTGCTGCCGCAAGGCTCTGCAGAATACCGACAGACGCGGACGAACTCTGGATCACAGCCGTCACAACCGTACCGGCAAGGATTCCAAGCAGCGGATTATCCCCAAGCGTCACGAATATATTACAGAAGCTCTCTGACTCCTGCAGCGGCGCTACTGCCGATGACATGGTCGTAATACCGATAAAAAGCAATCCAAATCCTACAATGATGCTCGCGATCTCCTTGGAAGAACGGCGCTTTCCGGTAAGCATAATGATCACGCCCAGCATCACGGCGACCGGCGCCATCTTAGACGGACTTAGGAACTTCGCCCACTCCACAGCGGACACTAACCATCCTGTCACCGTCGTACCGATATTCGCTCCCATGATCACACCCATGGCCTGCGACAGATTCATGATTCCTGCGTTAACAAAACCAACCACCATAACGGTCGTAGCAGACGAACTCTGGATCACCGCCGTGATCGCCGCCCCCAGCATTACCCCCATCAGCTTATTCTTAGTCAGAACCTCCAACAGGGATTTCATCTTGTTGCCGGCTGCATTCTCTAACCCCTGGGCCATGATCTGCATACCATATATGAACATCCCCAGGCCGCCGGCAAATGGTATGATAATATCCAAGTAATTCATTACTTTCCTCCTAATGTGTATCAATCCTACTTTTTTACAATACCATTTGCATGTATAGAAAACAACAAATATTTTATTTTCTTACTCAATCTTAGCAAACCTGTCATACTTCTCATATACTATTCAACAAATTCTGTTCATATTGCCATAAATTACTTCTTCATCTTCGGATCAAACATCAAAGAAGCAAAGTAGCTGAACACAAGAGCCGCCGATATCCCTACCGCGCTTGCCGTAAAGCCGCCCATGAAGATTCCGATAAATCCTTCCTTATCTACCGCTTCCTTCACGCCCTTCCACAGCAGGTTTCCGAACCCGGTAAGCGGCACGCTGGCGCCTGCTCCTGCAAAATCCTGAAACGGCTGATAGATATGCAGCGCTCCGAGCACCGCGCCGCTGCATACCAGAAGAACCATCACACGCCCCGGCATCAGTTTCGTCCGGTCAAGAAGGATCTGCACTAACGCACAGATAACCCCTCCGATCCAAAATGCATTTATATAATCCATAATTTACCTCCTTGGCGGAAGACATTTTTAGAATGCTCCGCATTGTCTTCCTCTCTAATGTATTGCCCCCTCTCCTTCGGTCGGCGGCTGGTCGGCGGAAGACATTTTTAGAATGCTCCGCATTGTCTTCCGCCTCAATGTATTGCCCCCTCGCCTTCGGTCGGCGGCTGGTCGGCGGAAGACATTTTTAGAATGCTCCGCATTGTCTTCCGCCTCTAACAATGCTCCAGTACGATGCCGTGGGCGATTCCGGGTACGCTGGCGCCTTCGTTGTAGCTTACCGTAGACATCAGAGCCCCGGTCGGCACGAAGAGAACACGCTTCCATTCACCCCTGTCAAGCTTGGGAAGGATATACGCAGACAGCGTCGTAGCCGCACAGCCGCAGCCGCTTCCTCCCGCATGGGTATCCTGCGAGATCTGGTCAAATATCGTCATTCCGCAATCCATATGATTCTTCTTGATATCATATCCCTTGCCGCGCATCAGGTCAAAAAGGATACTCTGCCCCACATATCCGAGATCCCCGGTTACTATCCGGTTATAATCCTGCGCAGTCCTCTCAAAATCCTCCAGATTGCGTATGATCGTGTCACATGCCGCAGGCGCCATACACGCTCCCATGTTCTGAGAATCCTTCAGACCATAATCCACGATCTTCCCTACCGTCACGCCTGTGATCCTCACATGGCTGCGTTTGGTTCCCACCAGAAATGCTCCGCTTCCGGTAACCGTCCACTGTGCCGACAGCGGCCGCTGGTTCGCATAGCCCAGAGGGAAGCGGAATTCTTTCTCTGCGCTTCCGAAATGGCTCGATGTAACTGCAAGCATATATTCCCCATATCCCGCCGCCACGCTCATTGATGCAAGGGCAAGCGCTTCCCCGGAAGTAGAACAAGCCCCGAACAGCCCGAACAGCGGAATATTCAGCTCCGACACTCCCATCGAGGTGGCGACTCCCTGCCGCAGAAGGTCTCCGCCGAACAGATACCTCACGTCCTTTGGCTCCACGTGCGCCTTCCCCATTGCCAGGAGACAGGCTTCCTTCTGCATGGTACTCTCTGCCTCTTCCCATGTATTTTCCCCGAACAGATCCTCCTTCTCCACCATATCGAACATTTTTCCAAGAGGGCCCTCACCCTCCTTCTTCCCCACAACAGATGCACTGCTGACCAGATAGGGAGATTTCTCAAATGCAATACTCTGTAATCCCTTCGTCATCGTCTCATCCTCTCAATTCCATATAATTCCTTTTACATTTCCCGGAAAACCATCAGCGCCTCCTCCGAAACAGATCAGCCGTCTGCTTATGACGCAATCCCGCTGACCTTCAAGAGCCAGTACACGAAGCCCAATACCCAGCTTGTAAATATTCCATACAGGATCACCGGCCCCGCGATCGTGAAGATCTTACAGCCAATCCCCATTACCTGGCCTTCCTTCTTGTACTCGATCGCCGGCGCCGCAACCGAATTGGCAAATCCAGTGATCGGGACCAATGTTCCCGCGCCGCCCCATTTGGCGATACGGGGATAGATATTGAATCCTGTCAGAAGTACGCTTATGACGACCAGGATCATAGACGTCCATCCTCCGCTTATGTCCTTATCGAATCCCAGTTTTTCACAGAAGTTCAATACAAGCTGCCCCACCGTGCAGATCACGCCTCCCGCAACAAACGCTTTCCCCATATTCGCCGGAAGATTATGCACCGGCGTCTTCTTCTTCACATAGTTCTCATACGCCTGCTGCTGCCGTTCCTTATCCATCTATAGCTCCCTCCTTCTCATCCACAATATTTTTATCAAAACCGATTAAAAAAGAATATAAACGCCCCTATCCCTTTCCCCAGAGCAATACCAAGAATCAGGTATTGAATTCCCCGAAGCAGCTTCACTCTGCGGACAAAGATAGGAAACACATTCAGTATCTCCGCCAGCGCCATCGACCAGCAGCCTACGAATATCCCGCCCAGCAGCCCGAACACGGGCACCAGCCAGGCTCCATACGGAATCTCTATCCCATAGATGAAGAATATATTTCCCAGAATACCTCCAAGCGCCACACTGTCCTCATACAGGAGGATATGTTCCCCCGTATGCGTCCGGTCCGCAAAATCTGATATCACCCCAAGTCCGCTTATGAACGAGAAAAGCCCTCCCGCAACGACCATACCTGCGCTAAGTCCGATGACTGCCAGTAGAATTTGCACCCACATCCAGCTCCTTCTCCTTTCTGGAATACGTCTCGATCAGGGTGGACTGAATGTCATTCTCATACAAACGCATCTCAACCTCCATAGGCGTAGGATCCACCGTGAACTTCTTCTTTCCGAAATGATTGAAAAAAGTCAGGATTCCAATGACCAGTCCGATACAGTATGTCAGTTCCAGAATGGTAAATCCGTTCGACTCATGTCCCGTCAGCAGTTCATAGATCTGAGAAAACATCTTGGTAGTATCAACATCGTTATTAAATGCCATAACAGAGAATGCGGCGCCGATAAAACTGATCGCCGTCACTGCCGCTGCCTTCATGTAATGCACGGCTCCCCCCGCCGTCTTCTGTTCCTCATAAGTCACGATAAAGTCCGTCTCTCCCATGTTCTGCACATCGATATTGGGATACTGTTCATGAATACACTGTATCACCTTCAGTATCGACACTGCCGTGCGGTTCTGATGTTTCTTATCTGTGTGATGGAACTTAAGCAGCTTCAATGTATTCAGCTTCGGAACGATATCAGGATTCGCACATTCTATCTTAAGAACGTCTCCCAGCGTAACCTCTGGTTTTGTAACCTCTGCATCCCTGTCCGCCTTGATATATACTGTCTCACTGCCTGCCATACCTGTCCTCTTCTTTCCGCGGCGTATATATACCGCATTATACTTGCCGTCTTAACAGTCCTCATCCGTTATCCCCGATACATGAAGCGGTATATACCGGCGTACCAGCGTCCCCTCATCTATTGCGCTGCGTGTCCGCACATCATTAAAATAATAGACGAACCCGATGATCACCGCCGCCATTACCACGCAGATCAGGCATACCCTGAGTTTTTTTCTTGCATCATCCATACTTTCCACCTTCTTTATTCCTTTTGCGGATTAGTATGGATGGTTATCAAGAAAAATATACATGGTATGCCTGTTATATTCGTTCGCGAAGATTTTTTAATATTTTTTTCTCCATCCTCGACACCTGGACCTGGGAAATCCCCAGAGCCGTGCCGACCTGCGTCTGTGTCTGGTTCGCGAAATACCTCAGATAGATCAGACGCCGTTCTTCTTTATTAAGATAAGCCAGAAGCTGCTTAAGAAGCATATGGTTAAGGATCTGTTCCTCCTCTCCCTCCGTCTTCTGAAGCTTATCCATCAGCCGGATCTCCTGCCCTTCCTTCTGGTAAATGGGCTTGTGGAGCGACTCGATATCTCCGCTGGCGTCCAAAGCCTGCGACAGCTCTTCCCTCTCCACGCCCAGCTCCTCGGCGATCTCCGAGACAGTCGGATCTCTGCCCCATTTCTCCTGCAGTCTTTCCTGGCAGAGATATGCCTTATAAGCCAGTTCCTTAAGCGAACGGCTGACCTTGATCATCCCGTCGTCCCTTAAGAACCGCTTGATCTCTCCTGATATCATCGGAACCGCGTAAGTCGAGAATTTCACGTCATAGGACATATCGAATTTGTCGATCGCCTTCAAAAGCCCGATATTGCCTACCTGGAACAGATCCTCCGCCTCCGCGCCCCGGTTATAGAATCTCTTAACGATACACCAGACCAGCCCCGTGTTCTCTTCCACCAACCGTGCCCTTGCTTCTTCATCCCCTTCGTGAGATTTCTGAATCAAAGCGATTGTGTGGTCCATAGTCTCCTTCCTTTTCCAATGGTTTTTTCCATCTTCACCGTCGTTCCCTTACCCGGGGCAGAGAATACCTCCAGCCTGTCCATGAATGCCTCCATAAAAGAAAATCCCATTCCCGAACGGTCAAGCTCCGGTCTGGTCGTAAAAAGCGGTTCCATCGCCTGCTTCACATCCTCGATGCCTCTGCCCGTATCCTCCACCTCCAGATATAAGGTCTTACCCTCCGTGCGGCACCGGATACAGATACTATGTACTTCATTCTCATATCCGTGGATGATCGCATTCGTCACTGCCTCCGATACCGCCGTCTTCACATCTGACACCTCCTCCACCGTAGGATTCAAAGATGTCATGAATGCCGCCACCGTCACCCTTGCAAACGACTCGTTGGATGAACGGCTGTCAAATGTCAACTGCATCTCATTGGTATGCTCCATCTACTCTTCCCCCTCATATATCTGCATGATTTTTGTGACTCCCGACATAGTCAATATCTTCCTCATTCTCTCATTCGTATGCACTGCGCACACCTCTCCTCCCAGCAAATAAATACGTTTATAGCGCCCCATGATCACGCCGATCCCCGAACTGTCCATGAAGTTCGTCTCCTTAAAATCAAAAACCACATACCGGATATGATTGTGTTCGATCAGATGATCGGACTCCTTACGGATCTCTTCCGCATTGTGATGATCCAGTTCGTTGGGCAGGAACACCGTCAGGCAGTTCTCCTGTACCTGATATTTCATATACATCCTCCTTCCTGCAAGACTATCCGCACGGCAAAAACCTGTGCCACGCATACTAAAAAGGATATGCCGCTTCTGCATATCCTTCTCTTTCGTAATCTTATTCTCGTATCTATTCAGTATCTATTCAGTATCTTCCCCGCCTTCATCACCGTCTGATCCGCCGCTGTCCGATCCGCCGTCTCCGCCGTTATCTTCTCCGCCGTCTCCATCCTCTGACGCTGGAAGCCTGTTCCGTGCTTTTAACGTCTCTTTCGCTTCATTGGCCGCTTCCGTATCAGGATAACTCTCCACAAGCTTCTGATATTTGAGGTTGGCCTGTTCCATATTGCCGCTCTTCTCGTAAGACTGCGCAAGCAGCAGCATCGCGGCTCCGTCACTGTAACCTTCGTCCATCTTCATTACCTGCTCCAGATTCGTGATCGCAGTCTCATAGTTGGCAACCTGATAGTTCTCCCTCGATGTGCTGTACAGAGAAGAACACATCCTTGGATACAATTCTGCTGTGATCTCATCGTAATCCCCGCGCCCGATCGTGCCAAGAGAATTCGGATTCACCTTCAGAAGCTCCTCCACCATGGCGGCATCACTCATATCCTCCGCGCGGTAGTGGGACGCGACAGTCATCACGATCTCATAGCTTTCCTGAGTCGACGCCGCCGTCGCCTGTACATTCTCTGTCTCCTCACTGGTCGATCGGTACTCCTCCAGCTCTTTCTTAAGCGCGCTGATCTGTGCAGTCTGGGTGGCGATCTGATCGCTGAACTTCACCGTCTGCTGGTTCACCCTGTCCTGACGCGACGCATTGATAGCCGGCATGATCAGGAACCACATCACCGCAACACCCACGACCACGCCCAGCACGATATTGAAGACTGTGTGAAGCCCCGCATTGTCCTTGATGCTGTTGGACACCGGTTGGATGATCGTCTCATTTCCCAGATTATAGGTGATCGTATGCTTGTCCTTCTTCTCCTTCTCCTTGATCTTGACATTCCTCGATCTTCGGATCTGATTCAGCTCGTGCATACAGCGCAGGGTAAATTCATCCGTTGTATCCAGCTTGTACGCTGCCCTAATGGACTGCCTTGCATACGCGTACTGCTCCGTATGCATATAGATCAAAGCCAACAGCTGATGCGCCTTCACATAATTCGGATGCACGGTCACTGCCTTCTTAAGCTGAATGATCGCAAGGTCTTCTCCGTTCTGCCAGCAGTATTCAAGCGATTGGTTGTATTTCTTTACCGCCTGGTTGATCGCTTCCAGCTCTCCCGCCGTCTCCCGGACCTTCTGGATATAATAATTGGCAATATTGTCATGAGACTGGAAGTTCTTGCTGAGGATCCATTCCACGAGTGCCTCAACCACATCTCCGCGTCCGTAGTATACAAGCCCCAGCAGGTTCCTGGCCGCAATATTCGCTCTATTATATTGTAAACTCTTCTTCAAAGACGTGATCGCGCCGGACAAGTCACGAATCTTCGCTTTCTTCAATCCGTCGTTATACCAGTGCATAGACTGGTAGGAAAGCTTCTGTGTATACTCCATAAAAGATCCTCTATCCTTCTTCTACTTGGTCTGCTCCATCATCTCCCGAAGGATGTCTGTCATATCCGTCAGATCCTCCTGATAGACCGCATTCTCTATATCTTCCACTTCCAGGCTCGGCTGGAACTTCTTCAACTCTTCCTCATAATCAAGCATATTGGCCGCCTCCTTTATCTACATTATCCATCAGATTCAGCAGTTCAGACAAACTGCTGCCCTGATGCCGTCAGCTTCTTTATCATACCCGCAAGATACAGGGAACCCAGACAATAGATATCGCCGTCTTCCCCTCTCTCGGCCTCTGCCGCACGAAGGGCTTCCCTAAGATCCGCCTCGCAGCATACCTTTCCTGCCGTATACTTTCGGAACACGCGTGCAAGCTCCGCTGCCGGGACTCTCCTGGCATCCTCCACCTCTGTGGCTACATAAGCCCTTGCATTCAGATGTGCGCACAGATATGCGATCATCTGCTCATACTTCTTATCGCTGACTGCCGCAAACAGCAGCACCGGCCCTTCTCCTTTATCTGCTCCCAGCGCTTTCATGCTGTCCACAAATGCCTCGATCGCTCCCGGATTATGCGCGCCGTCTATGATCAGATGCGGCGCCGCTTCCTCCATCCGCCCCTCCCAGTGCAGGGACGATAATGCTCTCTGCCACCGTTCTGTGTGCACCTCTTCTTCTCTCAGAAGGTACTCTGCCGCTTCCAGCGCAATCTCTGCATTCATCGCCTGATAACACCCGCAGATCGGAATCCTCATATCAATAACATCTTTATCATACGCATTCGCCCGTGAAAAAGCAATATATTTCCGGGTAACTTCTTGGATTTCGAACGCATTTTTCGATATTTCTCTACAGGGCGCTCCCTTTTCAAGAGCCGCGCTGCGGATGACCTCCGATGCTTCCTTGCTGCTTCCGTCGTAGAATACAGGCACCTGCGGCTTGATGATCCCCGCCTTCTCCCCGGCGATCTCCCTGATCGTGCCGCCTAAGATCTCCGTGTGGTCAAGGCTTATGGACGTGATGAGCGTAAGGTATGGACGCTCCACCGAGTTCGTAGCATCCAGCCGGCCGCCAAGCCCTGTCTCGAGGATAATATATTCCGCATCCATTCCGGCAAATGCTTTCATACCCATTCCGAATAAGAATTCGAAATAAGAGGGATGCTCCAATCCCTCTTCCTCCATCTGCCTGACAACGGCAAGCACCTCTGTAAATACCGTCAAAAACGCCTTGTCGTCAATGGGAACATTGTTCCTTCTGATCCGCTCGTTGACAGACACCAGATGAGGCGAAGTGAAAAATCCGACGTTCTTGCCTTCCGCCGTCAAAAGCGCCTGCAGGTACGCGCACACAGATCCCTTGCCGTTGGTTCCCGCCACATGGATGATCTTACGGTCAAACGCCGGATTCCCAAGCCTTCTTAAGAATTCCTTCGTATGTTCAAGCGTATGCTTCTTCGTGAACCTGGGTATCTCTCCGATATATTCTACTGCTTCCTCATATGAATACGCCATCCTTCTATCCTTCCTCGTCCGTCTGCTCCGTCCAGGACCTTGTCTTGTCTGTCGCTGTTCCTTCCTGCATAACCAATTCCTTGTCCTGATAGAGGTATTCATCCGACTTGCGGAACGTTGTATTGCTTGACCCCATCTGCTTGACCGCGATCACATCGCCCTCGTACAATTCTGTCTCCGGCAGATCGATCCTGGTATTATTCAGGAACGTACTCTTCTGCTTCTCACCGTTTACATATACCTTGCTCGACTTGGTAAAATTCTCTCCATAGAGGCTGTAGCCCTCTCCAAGATGCGGAATGACATTCTGAAGCGTCACATCCCGAATCCCCATCACCATATGGCCTTCGGTGATCGGAAGCTTGCCGTCATATACATACTGGTCTCCATACAGGATATCATACTGCAGCAATTCCAGATCCGCCAGATAATTCTTGGTCTTCCTTCTCTCCTGATGGTAATTGAACACCGTACCGGAGTGAATGTCCAGACGGTCCAGCACGTCCGACATGATCTGATAGGACGGAATATTGCGGTCCTCCTTCTTAAGCCCGATATTGTCCCATATTACATAATTCGTATTATACAGGTAACGGCTTTTCAGATCTTCTGCTTTCAATCCCATGGTCGGAAGGTGATCGCCGTAGAATACGATAACAGACGGCTCCTTGCGCTCCTCCACGGCTTTCACCAGATTTCCCGCAAACTGGTCCATCTCATAGACCTGATTTACATAATATTCCCACTTGTTCCTGATCGCTTCATCCTCGATCCCTTCTACCAGTATCTTCGGATTCTCAATCTTCTTCTCCTCAGGATAGTCCCCGTGCCCCTGAACACTGATTCCGAATACAAAGTCCTGCTGCTCGGTGGAATCCATCGAATCCATGATGTGCTGGATCAGGATATCGTCCTTGGCCCATCCGTTTTCCGTCATCTGGAGGATATTCATGAATTCCTTGCTGGTATAGCTGTCAAATCCGATATTATTGAACACCTTTGCCCTGCTGTAGAAGTTCCCCCCGTTATTATGAAGCGCGTGCGTCCCGTATCCCAACTCGGCTAACGCCGTTGCCGCGCTCTCGCTGACCTGGTTCTTAAGCACCGTCTTATACGGATATTCACCCGGGCCGAAATACCTGAGATTCATACCGGTAAGCACTTCAAACTCTGTATTGGCAGTTCCCGCGCCGACGGACGGCACCTTAAAATATCCAGACGAATACTGGTCGTACATAGCGTGAAGATTCGGGCACGCATCCTCAGAAGTCGTGAAAAACTCTGCCTCATTTACATCAAAATAAGATTCAAGCTGTATAAATATGATATTCGGCAATTCGTCTTCGGCACGTCCCGTCTCGTTCTTCGTGATCTCTCTGTTATTGCTGATCTCAGTAATCGTCTTCTCATTGTAGTCATTCGGCTCCGTGATTCCTGTGTTAAACACACTGGCCATAAAACAATACGGAAGCCCGTAGTCTTCATATGCGAACGCAATATTACCGAAATACGTCGACACGATCCTCTTCTCCACAGCCTGATCCGATACCAGACCGTAGACCGCGAACCAGACCGCGACTCCTAAGAGCGCCCACAGGCGGCGAAGCTTGCCGTCATACTGCCCGCCCCGTCTCCACATGGAGATGACCCAGATCACGACCGCGCCGATCCCGACTGCCAGACCCACCAGCTCGACACCGTTAAAATAATTATTGATCAGCGTCAGCCCGTCCTTTGCCACCTTAAAATCCTGGGCATTAAAAGGCGTAACCCTCTTCATCAGCATATAGCCGTTCGCCACGCCGAGGGCCAGCCACAGCACGCTGATGATAATACGGACAAACATCCTCCGCCTGACCAGATAGACTGCGGAAAACGTGATAAATATCATAAAAGCATTATACAGGAACACCAATGGTGTCCCTGTCATATAATTCCACGCTTCGACCGCCGAATGCCTGGAGATCGCTTCTATCACAAAGTTGATCATACACGCCAATACCGCGTGAAGCAGCAGCGAGATCTGATTCATGAACCGATATACCGGCTTCATCTTCCTGGCAAACGCGCTGTTTTTTCTCTCTTCAAGAATCCTTGCACGTCTTTCGCGCTTTGCCGTCCAGTACGCTTTCACATCTTCTTTTTTCAAGTTTTTCAGTTTGTGAACTGCCCCTTTTACATCAGGCTTCTTGATCTGAATCTTCTTCATAATATCCCCTTATAATGTGCAACCAGTCTGCCTCAGCAGATCGATTACTTTGATTTCAACCCGTCAAGCCTTGCACTTACCTGCTCTTTCATCTGTCTGTACTTGTCAAGCTTCTCCCTCTCTTCTTGTACCTTCGCTTCCGGCGCTTTGCTGACGAACTTCTCATTCTTAAGCATTCCTTCCGCACGCGCGATCTCCTTGGCAAGCCTTGTCTCTTCCTTCGTCAGTCGTTCAATCTCCTGTGCGAAATCAATCAACTCCTCCAACGGAACATATACGGTTGCATCCGGCACAACAACAGACACCGCATCCTCTGCGATTCCCGCCTTATCATTCTGGATGATAAATTCACTAGCCGACGCCATCATCATCGCCGAGTTGCTCAAGAACGCAAGCCCCGTACACAACTGCTGGTCTTCGCACACAACATACACGGTTGCCTTGCGGGAGTTCGGAACATTCATCTCTGCGCGGACATTACGCACGCCGCGGACGATCTCCTTAAAATGCTCCACGATATTCTCCGCAGCCGGGAAGCAATGCTTCTCGTCGTATTCCGGCCATCTGGACATCATCAGAGATTCCTCCTCCGGCACCAGCTTGCTGTAGATCTCCTCCGTAACGAACGGCATATACGGGTGCAGAAGCTTAAGCGAATCCTTAAGAACCTCCCGAAGCGTCCACAACGCGTCGTTAGCGCTCTCGGCATCCTCATCCGCATGATATATCCTGTACTTGGCAAGCTCGATATACCAGTCGCAGAATTCATCCCACAGGAAATCATATATCTTGGACAGCGCGATGCCAAGCTCGAACTTATCCATGTTCTCGGTTACTTCTTTTACCAGATTGTTGCACCTTGACAGGATCCATCTGTCTCCCGGGCGAAGCTTGAAGTCTTCCGGCTTCTTAAGCTCTTTGCCGCCGAGGTTCATCAGAATGAATCTTGACGCGTTCCACACCTTGTTGGCAAAATTACGGCTCGCCTCGACCCTCTCATTATAGAAGCGCATATCATTGCCGGGCGCATTGCCTGTAACCAGCGTCATACGCAGGGCGTCCGCTCCGTACTGATCGATGATCTCCAGCGGATCGATTCCGTTACCCAGAGACTTGCTCATCTTGCGCCCCTGAGAGTCTCTCACAAGGCCATGGATGAATACCGTATGGAACGGTGATTTCCCGGTATGCTCATATCCAGAGAATACCATACGGATAACCCAGAAGAAGATAATATCATATCCCGTTACCAACACGTCGGTCGGGTAGAAATAATCCAGATCTTCCGTGCGCTTCGGCCACCCAAGGGTAGAGAACGGCCACAATGCAGAGGAAAACCAGGTATCCAATGTATCCTCATCCTGCGTAAAATGCGTGCATCCGCACTTCGGACATCTGTCCGGCATACCCTTCGCCACTACGACCTCGCCGCATTCGTCGCAGTAATACGCCGGGATCCGGTGTCCCCACCAGATCTGACGGGAAATGCACCAGTCGCGGATATTCTCCAGCCAGTGCAGATAGATCTTGTCGAACCGCTCCGGCACAAACTTTAATTCCCCGGTCTTGACCGCTTCGATCGCCGGCTTCGCCAATTCCTCCATCCGCACAAACCACTGCTGCTTTACAAGCGGCTCTACGGTAGTGCGGCATCTGTCATGGGTTCCTACGTTATGGGAATGCGGAACCACCTTCACAAGATACCCCTGCTCTTCTAAGTCCTTAACGATCGCTTTTCTGGCCTCATAGCGCTCCATCCCGGCGTATACGCCGCCTTCTTTGTTAATGGTCGCATCATCGTTCATAATATTTATCTCAGGCAGGCCGTGACGCTTACCAACTTCAAAATCATTAGGGTCATGAGCCGGTGTGATCTTAACCGCGCCGGTTCCAAATTCCTTATCCACATAATGATCCGCCACGATCGGAATCTCTCTGTTCACCAGCGGCAGAAGCGCCTTCTTCCCTACGATATCCTTATATCTGCTGTCGTCCGGGTGCACGGCGATCGCAGTATCGCCAAGCATGGTCTCCGGTCGGGTAGTCGCAATCTCCAAGAACTGATCCGTTCCCACGATCGGATACTTGATATGCCAGAAGTAACCATCCTGCTCCTCGTGCTCGACCTCCGCATCAGACAGGGAGGTCTTACATACCGGACACCAGTTGATGATCCTGGAACCCTTATAAATATATCCCTTCTCATAGAGCCGGATAAATACTTCCTCTACTGCCTCCGAGCATCCCTCATCCATGGTAAACCGTTCTCTGTCCCAGTCACAGGATACGCCCATCTTCTCCAACTGCTTCTCGATGGTTCCCGCATACTCTTCCTTCCACTGCCAGGTCCTCTCTAAGAACTTCTCACGTCCCAGCTCCTTCTTATCGATTCCCTCATCCTTTAACTGGTTCGTTACCTTTACCTCTGTGGAGATCGCCGCATGGTCTGTTCCCGGCACCCATAAAGTGTTAAATCCCTGCATCCTCTTATAACGGATCAGGATATCCTGCAATGTGTTATCCAGGGCATGCCCCATGTGCAGCTTACCCGTGATATTCGGCGGCGGCATCACCGTTGTAAACGGCTTCCTGCTCCTGTCCACTTCCGCATGAAAATACTTACTCTCACACCATTTCTCATATAACTTAGGTTCAATCTCTTTTGGATTATAGGTTGTCTCCAGATTCTCGCTCATAATGTCCTCCTTGCTGTGTGCTCTCATTCTATGTATCTTGCTGCCATTGATAGCAAAGCGTATCTTTGGCTCACCCAAGGGCGCATTAAAAAACCGCCCTTTACGCTGTAAAGGGCGATCAGCTCTCTAATCGCGGTACCACCTTTATCTGTACTCCTCTTATTCTGTAACGTGAACGACTCCGGGATGACCTACACCTGACACAAATCAAAATATCATAAGTCTCAGCCATCCGGCTCCAAAGCTACCTTCCGCATCTCATTCCTCAAGCGCCTTCCAGCCGCCGAAACCAGCGGGCAACTCTCTCTGTCAGGATGAACACATGCGTACTCCTCTTCTTCAACGCCTTTGCTATATCCATTAACTTTAAACAGGATTATAGACACCGCATGATGGTTTGTCAAGGAGTTTAGGGAATTTTCAGAAAGTCTTAAGGTTATATCAGTAACAGTTCAGATACCTTCACTGTTACAGGCATCCGGCCATTAACAATCGCTTCGCGATGGGCCGGATGCTTTCATGCTCTATTCTATGGCACGGTCAGCGCAGTGAATGCGCAGACCTGTCTGAACTGTTACTAATATATTCTAGAGATGCTATAACTCATCCAGTACGCCGCCTACCATCCTCCAGTACGCCGCTCTCTCCTCATCCTTTTCGACGATCTCCCCTGCACTGTATATCTTCGCCAGCTCGCGCGCCGCGTATCCTTCGTCAGATTCCGCCGCCTTCTCATACCATTCGATCGCCTTCTGCACATCCTTCTTGACTCCGGTTCCTTCTATATATAATTCGGCAACTCTCGACTGTGCATAGCAATCGCCCTTCTCCGCCTGTCTGAGATGATTCTTGAACTCTGCTTTCTCTCGCTTGATCCGCTGCTTCTCCAATATTCCTCCCAGCAGCTCAGTCGCTTCCTTATGGCTCTTCGACGCGGCCTTCTTAAGCCAATTGACGCATATCTCCTCGTTCTTCCTGACGCCGTCTCCTGAATAGTACGCACATGCCAGCTGGTACTGCGCATCCACATGCTCCTTCTCAGCCGCCTTCTGAAAATATTCGGCAGCCTCCTTAGGGTAAGTATAATATCCGTCCCCCTTCTGACAGTACATTCCCATCTCGTAATACCCGGAAGCCGTACTCGGATTACGGATTCCCGCATCAAAGCGCTCCTTCGCTTCCTTCATCTCCCGGCGGACTCTCTCCATCATCTGCTGCGCTTTCTCGTCGCCATTCGCCGCTCTGTCTTCCAAGATCGCAAGCCCCGCTTCTACATCCTGTTTCCCGGCAGTCCCATAGATATATGCATCTGCCAGTGCAAACTGCCCCTCCGGCTCTCCCGTGGCCGCCGCCTTCTTCACCCAGCTCATGCTTAACTGGTAATTCTGCTTCACCAGCTCACCGTCGTTATAGAACCGCATCATCTGAAGCATTGCCGGCACGTACTCTGCTTTCGCGGACTCCCGGAACCAACGGAGCGCCTGCTTCTTATCCTTGTCCGGCTGCCGCCCGTCATAATACATGACGGCAAGACGGTACATTGCCGCACTGTCTCCCGATTCTGCCAATTCAAGCGCCTGTTCATATGACTCTTCCGGCCCGGCCGGTCCGTCCTCCTTCATTCCCCCGGATATCCCGTCTATTCCGGCGTCCTTCGGATCCTCCGGTCCGTCTGCGTCTTCTACATCTTCTATATCTTCCAAATCATCAAGCCCCTCCAGATCTTCCAACTGAATGATCTCTATAGGAAGCTCCGACGCGTCCGCTTCTCCCACTATATCAAATGCAAGCATGCCTCCGCCGTCTGAATCTTCTGCGTCACTTAACGTTCCCGCTCCTTCCGTGCCTCCATATCCTGCATCCCCAACGATTCCTGCACCGTCTGTATATCCTGCATCCCTTAACGTTCCTGTGCTGTCCGTATATCCTGCATCCCTTGACGTTCCTGTGCTGTCTGCATATCCCGCATTCCTCACCGTACCCGCACCGTCTGCATACCCTGCATCTCTACCGATTCCTGCGGCGTCTGCGTATTCCGCATTTCTTAACGTACCCGTACCGTCTGTGTATCCTGTATTCTTAGCGGTTCCCGGATCTGCAGCCTCGCCCTCTCTTGTATTCCCGCTGCTGCCAATTCTTATATCTTCTGCATCCGCAGTATTCCCATCCGGCACGCTCCCCCGGCTCTCCCTGACCGGCTCTCTGTGCCTGGCAGAGCCTTCATTGCCGTCCATACCGACTCTCTCTGTGATCCTTGCAGGTGCAACGGACACGGCCGCCTTCTCAAATTCTGCTCTTTCCTTCTGATCTGCCTCCTGAAGATGCTCCCCCTCTTCCTCATCTCCTTCATGCTGCTTCCTCTGTCCGATCATCATATTAAGCACGTCGACCACATCCAGAAATACAGAGACATCCACCTCTCTCGTTCTTCCGTCTTCGTATGTCAGTACGCAGCAGCTATTATTCTCCGGCCGCACTTCGGCTTTCTCCAGAAACATAAGCTCGATCGGCCCCTCGTCTTTATACCGGTCGCCGTACAAATAACGCTCTGTAAACAAAAACCCCGTCTTACCCGACCTGAACACTGTCGTATCCATCAGGGCAACCACTTCTTCCGGTTTTACAATCTTAGCATACTTCTCTATCGCCTGGCTGACCTGCCTCTCCTTCAGATCCTTCGCCAACTGAAACCCAAATGAATTCTTGCTCCGATAATTCTCTACAGCATATTCGATCCAACGTCTCATACTTTATCCCCTACTTTCTGACACCTCAAAACAGGTTTTCTCTGCTCCGTATTGTTTTATTCTACCACAACAATGTATATTTGTCATATACGAGTTGCTTAAGATGCACCGCAACAAACTTTTATAGTTTTTATCTATAAATAGATATTCTTATTAATTCTGTAAATTTGACATTCACCTTTAACGCCTTTAAACTAAAACTATGACATTTTACAGAACGGAGAGGATAAACCATATGGAAACTTTAGAATTACCAAAATCATTTGACGAATTTGTAGACGCGAGAAAAGCCGGATTCCTGAAGGTAAAAGAGTATGTCGAGAACGGCGGACATCTGGTAGGAATGTTCTGTTCTTACACCCCGTTAGAGCTCTTCGACGCGGCAGGCGTATCCGTTGTGGGACTGTGCGGAACAAGCAACGAGCCGATCGCCGATGCAGAGAAGGTTCTCCCGAAGAACTTATGTCCGCTTATCAAGTCAAGCTATGGATTCGCTTACACAGAGAAATGCCCGTATACATACTTCTGCGACTTCATCGTAGGAGAGACCACCTGCGACGGCAAAAAGAAGATGTTCGAGCTTCTCAATGACATTAAGGAGACTTACGTGCTCCACCTTCCTCAGAGCCAGAAGAGAGATTATGCAAAAGAGATCTGGTACCAGGAAGTGAAGCTTCTCAAAGAATACATGGAAGAGAAATATGGCATTGAGATCACGGATGCGAAATTAAGAGAAGCAGCTCATAAGAGAAATGAGATGCGAAAGACACAGATGGAATTATATGCATTACAAGGCGCCGTACCTCCGGCAATGAAGGCAACGGAAGTAATGTCCACACTTGCTCAGGGAATGTTCAACTTCGGTGTAGATGCACAGCACGCAAGCTATAAGGCCAAATTAGATGCCGCAAAAGAAGCATTGGCGAATGGAGCAAAACCCGTTGATGAGAAGGCTAAGAGAATCCTTCTGACAGGCTGCCCGTCTACCGGCGTCATCCAGAAGGTCGGCATGACCATCGAGAATAACGGCGGTGTGATCGTCTGTCTTGACGACTGCGGCGGCGAGCGTACACAGAAGATGCTCGTCGACGAGAATGCAGACGACATCTTAAGAGCCATATCCGACCGTTATCTTGAGATTCACTGTTCCGTTATGACAACGAATGAAGGCCGTGTTGCGAACACGAAGGAAATGTGCAAAAAATATAAAGTCGACGGCGTCATCGAGATGGTACTCCAGGCATGCCATACATTTAACGTGGAAGCCACTCTGATGCAGAATATGTGCGACGACGAGGGCATCCCGTACATGAAACTGGAAACAGATTATTCCACAACAGACAGCGGACAGATCGAAACACGGCTTGCCGCATTTATCGAAATGTTGTAAGATAGTGAATAATAAGATATGAAAAGAGCAGGGGGATCATCTCTTGCTCTTTTTAAGGAGGAGATAACATGTATCAAGTAGGAATAGACATCGGTTCCAGCGCTGCCAAGACAGCCGTGATCAAAGACAACGAAGTGATCAAGACCATACTGCTGGACACCGGATTCAGCAGCCGGAAGGTCGCAGATACCATCTATGCCGCACTGGAGGCCGAGGGAATCACACGGGAAAATGCATCCTACGTCGCCACCGGTTACGGGCGGATATCCGTCCCCTATGCCGACAATGTCGTAACAGAGATCACCTGCCACGGGAAGGGTTCTCATTTCCTTTTCGGGGAAAACGGCACTGTTATTGACATCGGCGGCCAGGACACAAAAGGCATCTCTCTGAAAAACGGACGCATCATGAAATTCGTCATGAACGATAAATGCTCCGCCGGAACAGGCAAATTCCTGGAGGTCATGACCAACCGTCTCGGAGTCACACCGGAAGAACTCTCCGCACTTGCGCAAAACGGCAATGAGATCACCATCAGCTCCATGTGCACGGTTTTCGCCGAATCAGAGGTTATCAGCCTGATTGGAAAAGAGACGCCGAGAGAAGACATTGCATTCGGTGTCATTGAATCTGTCGTCAATAAGGTCGTATCGCTTCTTGCGCAGGTTCCCAATGACAAATACTTCCTGACCGGCGGATTATGCGAAGATAACTATATCATCGAACGGCTGTCAAAAGCGTTGAACGCACCGGTAACAACCACGCCGCTTGCGCGGTATGCGGGAGCGATCGGGGCGGCGCTTGCCTGTTAAGAGATGATCCGCCGGATTATTTGAAGAAATCATCTTGACATTTCCAAATATTTTTCATATCATAAATACCGTATTAGGTGAAAGCCTTGATCCACGTCTGTTAGGGAAAATCCCCGGCAGGCGTGTTTTTATTGAAGAGGAATGCAAATGCGCAGCATTTTTCACGCATTCCAATGACTTGCCGCCGAACATCTGCGAGGGGGCACTTCTTTAGGTAGGAGGAAAGTATTTATTATGAACACATTTTTATCACTTATATCTGTAATCATTGGGAATTTCCTGTACGCGCTGACGGTTAAGCTCTTCCTGCTCCCGGCAGGCCTTGTGACCGGAGGGACCACCGGAATCGCACTGACCGTCAACTACCTGACAGACCTTCCGATCTCCTGGTTTGTCCTTGCATTCAACATCCTGATGCTGGTCCTTGGCTTCTTCATCCTGGGGAAAGCCTTCGCCGTCACCACACTTGCCAGCACCTTCTTATATCCGTTGTCGCTGGAACTTTTGGACCGGATTCTGGGAGACTATGTACTCACCCAGGATATCCTGCTGTGCACCCTCTTCTCAGGGCTTGGCATTGGAATGGCGCTTGGAATCGTGATCCGTTCCGGCGCTTCTACCGGCGGTATGGATATCCCCCCTTTGGTGCTCCGCAAGACCTTGCGGATCCCCGTCTCCGTCAGCATGTACGCATTCGACGTATGTATCCTGCTGTCACAGGCGATCTTCCGGCCAGCGGAAAATATCCTGTACGGAGTCGTACTGGTATTAGTCTATACGCTTGTGCTGGACAAAATGCTTCTCATGGGCGCGACACGGACAGAAATCAAGGTTATCAGCGCAAAATCCGATGAGATCCGAGATGCGATCCTGACACAGATCGACCGGGGAGTGACCATACTGAACGGAGAGAGCGGTTATCTGCATAACCCCTCCCCCGTCATCTTAAGCGTCATCTCCAACCGGGAACTGCCGAAGGTAGAAAAAATCATTCACAAAATCGACCCAGAGAGCTTCATAGTGGTCAGCCGGGTAAGCGAAGTACGCGGGCGCGGCTTCTCCCTCAATAAACTTTATCAGTCCAAAACCCCTGCGGTTAATAACAGGACACAAAACTTATAGTCATCCTCCTGTGGCACGCCGCCGGCACCAGGAGCACCACCGCCAGCAGTACCGGAAGGCACAGCCCAAGCGGCGTCAGCGTGAAATGCCAGCGAAAGAAGAACATCTCATCCCCGTAAGGCTTCACCACCAGTACGCTGACAAGGGAAGACAGAACCACCGAGAAAATCCCCGTATACAAGGCATAATATCCTCCCTCGAAGCACAGCATCCTCTTAAGCTGCCCTCCGGTCATGCCAACGGCCTTCATCATTGCAAATTCCTGCTTTCTTGACAGAACGGACGTGACGATAGTATTGATGAAATTCAATATACCGATCAATCCCAGGATAAATGCCAGCAGGCTTCCCGTCAGCGCAATCAGATTCCTGTATTCCGTAAACTGCTCCACGATCTTCGCCTTAGACGTATATAAGAGCGCCGGATTGACATTTTCACAATAATCAGACAACCACTCGTCCAGCGCCGCTTCCCGCTCCGGCGCCGCGTTGAAAAGCGTCCGCATCGGCTGCTGTTCTCCCATGAGATCCAGATACTCGCCCTCCGGCAGGAAATAGTCACAGTCACACGTACCAAACCACTGCAAGCCGCAGGCATACGGCATTTCTGCCACAGCAAGCACCTCGTATTCCCGTCCTTCACCTGCTTCGTTATACACCGTCACCTTCTCACCGGGCAGGAAGAAATCGATCCCCTCCTCCTCAAGCGTATCGAATCTGGCCGCGATCACATAATCTCCGGAATTGAATCTCTCCCAATCAAGCTCTCCTTCCGGTTTCTCAAGCCGATTCATCACGTATTCACTGATACCGTATACTCTCCCGTCCATATAATGCTCTTCTCTATAGAAATCAAGCAATTCCGGATCATCTCCAAACTTCCAGTCCATGGTTGCCTGTGCTTTGGGATTATCGAAGATCCGCTCCTCAATCAATGCATAATTCTCCTCACTGATCACCGGGTCAATCTCCTTTACATAGATGTTCCCGATCTCCTCTATCCCCTCCTGTTTCCCCAGATCCCTTAGAAAATCTGCCGTCACGCCGTCCGTTACAAGTGATTCCCGAGTTACCGAGAAATTATCTAACGTAGCGTCTGAGACAGAGAAATCGCTGAGCACCCTATTAGAAATGAATTTGTCCATATCAAATCCTCTGATCAGGCTGTAGATACTGTTCAGCAGGACAAGCGCCATAGACAGAGACGCAACCACGATCACCACCTTCTTACGGTTCCGTCTGATATTCTGTCTGGCAAGGGCTCTTGGATTCACCCGCCCTGTCTTCTTAACAGTTTTCCTGCCCCGCCTTTCCTTCTGTTTTCTGCTTCCCATATTCTGCCCTTCGATACACCGTACAGCCTCCACCGGCGACACCTTCGATGCGATCCGGCAAGGCTTGATGCAGCTTACCATAACCGCAAGGAAGGAGAATGCCGCCGCTCCGGCGAACACCCATACCTTCAGTTCAATCTCTGTATCTTCTGACGCTGTGAATCTAAAATTCCCCATAACGACCGGAAGCATGATCTTCCCCGCCAAAACGCCGATCACAAGCCCCGCCGGGATTCCATACAGAGACAGCATATATGCTTGGCGGTATACCATACGGCGAAGCTGCCTGCCCGTCATGCCTATCGTCTTCAGCAAACCATAATGGCGGATATCCTGATAGATATTGATATAGAAGATATTGTAAATGATCAGGTAACCGGATGCAAATATCATCAGGAGAAGACCAACGATCAGCAACATCAGTTCCGGGTTCGCTTCTTCCCCCATATAGGCCCAGTTGATCCCCACCGGCGCATCCTCCGGGAATCCGCACCGTTCAGACAGCTCTGCCACCTGTTTCCCCAGATTGAAGCCGAATGCGAAATTAAAATCCGCCGTGATCCTGCCCGCATAGTCCGATCCGTCGATAGCTGTATCCATCGCAGAAGTCTTCGGCGTCGGCGCCACCCGGTCCGCATACGACCTCGACACCGCCGCAGCCTGTGACATTGCGATAGGATCACCCTGGAAATAACCGCACAATGTGAAAATATCCTCGTGAACCACATCATTTACCCGGATGGACAGCGGCACCCTGGTTCCGATCTCGCAGGGAAGCCCAAGGGCACGAAGGGTAAGGTCGCTCAGCACGATCTCATCTTCTTTCTGAGGCATATGACCGGTCTTGGGATAGCAGAAACTCATCTTCGCATCCAGGTCTTCATAATAACCGACCTCCGTGCGAAGCTTCACCAGATCCTCGTTGACCGCATCCCCAACCTGGATTCGGAAGGACACATCCTTTAGCTTCTCGTCCTTCCTGACAATATCATATTCCTCCTGCGTCAGATACTTGTAGCTTGCATGAGAAGATCCGCCTACCTGGCGCATGGCTGCCTCCTGCTGCTTCGTGATGATGCTTCCTCCGACGGTGAATACCGTCGTAAATAATACCGTCGTCAGCGCGATCGCCAGAACTGCTATGATATTCCGCCCCTTTCCTGCCTTCCTCGTCCGGTCGGCAATCCGGCGGATCACCTTCTGATTCTTCACCTTACGCATCCCTCTCACCGCCTTTGACGATCCTGCCATCCTCGATGCGGACGATACGGTCTGCAAGCTGCGCGATCTCTTCGTTGTGGGTGATCATCACAATGGTCTGCCCGAACTTCTCCCCGGTCACCTTAAGAAGTCCCAGCACATCCTGACTGGTCCTAGAATCCAGATTCCCGGTAGGTTCATCTGCCAGAAGAATCGCCGGCTTAGAGGCAAGCGCTCTCGCGATGGCAACCCTCTGCTGCTGACCGCCCGACAACTGGGACGGCAGGCTGTCAAGCTTATCCCTAAGACCAAGGACACCGATCACACACTCCACATAATCCCTGTCAACTTCATTTCCGTCAAGCTCGACCGGAAAGACAATGTTCTCATACACATTGAGCACAGGAACCAGATTATAGCTCTGGAACACGAATCCGATCTTCCTCCTCCGAAATATACACAGCGCGTCATCCTTCAAGCCGGATATATCCTTGCCGTCTACATACACCTTCCCGGACGTAGGGCGGTCCAGGCCGCCGAGCATATGCAGAAGCGTTGATTTGCCGCTCCCGCTGGTACCCACGACCGCAAGGAATTCTCCTTGATCTACCGCAAGATCAATGCCGTCCAGCGCCTTGACCTGGTTCTCTCCTGTTCCGTAATATTTCTTCAAATCATCCGTTTGCAATACGTTCATTCTGTCACTCCCTGTCTTTCATAATTAATTTGCATGAATTTGCATAAGCTGTTGTCTATAATCATAAACGACAGGTCTTTCCAAAGCCTTTCTGAAATCTAACACTTGTGAAAGAATCTCCAATAATCTCTAAAGCGCTTCCCTGCGCAGATACAATACAAACTCCGCGCCCTTTTGCGGCTGTGACTTCACTTTGATATATCCGTTTTCCTTCCTTAATATCTCCCGGGTCAGATATAGGCCGATACCGACGCCGTCCTCCTGCTGTACCTCTTTTGCGCGGTAGAATCTGCCGAAGATCTTCGCCGTATCCTCCTCCCTGATCCCGATGCCGTCATCCTTCACCGAGACCGCCGTATACAGCTCATACTCTGTGACCGATATGCGGACGCTGCCGCCGGGCCCCGAGTATTTCACCGCGTTATCCAGAACATTGCCCAGCGCTTCCTTCGTCCACTTCATATCATAGTCCGCAGTTCCCTCTCCCTCGTATGTATTGATAAGCTCGATCCCCTTCTGCCTGGCTTTCGGGCCCGCATCCTGCATTGCCGCCAAGATCAGCTCTGATATCTTCTGCCTGCACGGCTTCACCTCCACGATATTGCTCTCAAGCCGCGACAGCTTCGTCAATGACTGTATCAGGAAATCAAGCTTCTCACCCTGCCTTATGATCTCATTTAACAGCTTAAGGTTCTGTTCCTTCTCCCTGGAATCCGCACCGGATTCCAGATTCTCTCTTAAGAGCTCCCCATACAGCTGAATATTCGCCATAGGCGTCTTCGTCTGGTGTGAAATGTCTGACACAAGGCTCTTGACACTCTCCTTTTCCTTCTCCATATTCTCTCTGGTCAGGACAGACAGGCCGAGATACCGCTTCCACTTGGTCTCTATTCTCGAAAGCTGTGTCTCATCGTAATCTGATTCCCGGAAGTTCCCTGCAACCGCCTCATCCAGCATCTTGTCTAATCTGTCTAATGTCTTTCGTCCGAACATGTTCTTCCCTCTATTCTTTGCGCCATTCTGAACCTATACGGCAATTCCTGACATTTATGCTAACATCTGTGCCCAAAATTAGCAAGGCATTCCCCCGCCTTAATTTTATTGCCTATCATCCGCACGCATGATATAATGTTTCTGTAAATGGAAGTAACATCTACAGCTAAGGAACGGGCATGGAATACTATAGAAGAACCGAAGTAGAGAACAAACTGCATATATCAAACTTTATCAGCTTTCATTATTTTGAATATGTCAAGGAGTTTGCGGGAATCGGGGAGAGCCATGATTTCTGGGAGATGGTATACATTGATTATGGGAATGTAAAGGTAGTATCAGACGACCGGGAGTTTCTTGTATCTTCCGGGGAGGGATTTCTCCATGCGCCGAATGAACTGCACAATATCCTGTCGGCCGGTGATTTTGCCAGCACTTTTATCATAAGCTTCGACTGTGACTGCGCAGAATTGTCAGACATCCAGAGCAAGATCCTTAAGTTTTACGGCGAAGAATCCCAGATCGTGAAGAATCTCTACGCGGTAGGCCAGACAGTTTTTGAAGAACCGTATGACATCTTTTCCCAGCAAAAGCTGATACTGAAGAGCGATATGCCGTACGGCGGATTGCAGGAGTTAAAGAATCTGACGGAGATGCTGCTGCTAATCTTAATAAGGAACAGCTCCGTCAAAGGAGACGTCCGGGAGAAGTATCTGAGCAAAGATTTTGCCAATGAACGCATGATCGTCGATAAAGTAATCCGTATTATTCTATCATCTGTCTACAAGAAGACGACGCTTGATAATATATGCAGCCAACTGTCCTTTTCGAAAAGTTATATCCTTAAGGTATTTAAGAAGCAGATGGGCTGCAGCGTAATGGAATATTATAATCAGATGAAGATCAAAGAAGCCAAGCGGCTCATCAGCGAGGAACAATATACCTATACCCAGATAGCAAGACTTCTGCATTTCAGTTCCGTACATCACTTTTCCAGCAGTTTTAAGCAGATCACGAACATGACGCCGAGCGGCTACCAAAAATCTGTTAAAAACCGCTCAGTAATATAGTTTTCGCCAACTGTTTTTGTCAAAAATTATGACAGAAACAGTTTTTTTATGCGCTCTATTTGTTAAATATATAACATTTTCCAATAAGAAAGGAGAATATTTTGTAAAATTTAAATAATAATCAATAAATACAAAAAATTCAAAAACTTATATAATAAAAACATAAGTTATGCATAACAGGTAGAATAATAATCAAAAAGTAAGAAACGGAGGAAAAGTATGAAAAAAAGAACGAAAAAATTGTTATCTGTTGGTCTTATCGGGGTTATGACACTGAGCCTTGCCGCATGCGGTAATAAAAACGAAACCAAAGATACAAAATCCGAAGACAGCGGCGAACTGAATTTTACCTCAGAGGAAACAGCGACCTTAGAAGACTGGGGCGCGGCTGTAAAGAAGAATTTCGACGGCACAGAGATCACGGTAGCCATGGCTTCACATCCGTCTACAGACGCTTTTAAAAAGATGGAAAAGGAATTCACTGATCTCACAGGTATTAAGGTTGTGTGGGATATCGTAGAGGAGACGAACCTTAAGAACAAGCAGCTCTTAGACGCACAGGGCGCGGGAAGCTATGACGTCTTCATGGTTGACGCTTTCTGGATGAGTGAATATGCGTCAAAGAACGTCCTCGTTCCGATCAGCGATTACGCCGAGAACGAAGCAAAGACACCGGAATGGTTCGATTACGAAGACATTATGCCGGCATACCGGAACGGTATTGCAGGCGCTAACGATGTAAATTATGGAATTCCGACCGCGGGCGAGACCCGATTTATCGCATACAGAACCGATCTCTTTGAGAAATATTCTAAAAAAGCGCCTGAGACGATGGATGAATTCTTAGAACTTGCGCAGTTCTTCAATAAGAAGGAGGACGGGCTGTACGGCGTGAGCATGAGAGCACAGAGAGGGATTCATTTTGCATCAGGCTGGATGAGCTTGATGTACAACTTCGGCGGGGGATTCTTAGACCAGGAAACCATCGGATCCAATGACGAGGTCGTAACCTGCACAACAGACGAGACAAAGGAGTCTCTGACATATTTCGTAGATCTGCTGAAATGCGCGCCTCCAGATGTAGGCTCCTACACACACGAGGAAGCGTTGGGCGCATTTATCTCAGGAAAGACGGCAATGTGGTTAGACGCTACGGCGCTTGCCGGACAGATCACAGATCCCGAGTCTTCAACGGTAGCCGACAAGGTCGCATTCGTTCCGACGCCGACCGGACCGGCCGGAGACGGCGCCGCGCTTGCGGGCTGGAATCTTGCGATCCCGGAATCCTCTAAGAATAAAGACGCCGCATGGGCTTTTATTTCCTACATGGCAAGCAAGGAAAAGGTGACCGAATATGTAGAAAACGGCGGAGTGGCCACAAGGGCGTCAGCGTTCGACAACGCCGAACTCCAGGAGGCCAATCCTTCCTACGAGGCTCAGAAGCTTGCGCTTGAATCTGCAAACGGCCTTGTAGAAAAGGGACTGTCCTGGATTCCGCAGCATGATTCTATCAACCAGATCCTTGACATTGCAGGCGGTTACGGAAGCTCTGCGCTGACAGGAGACACAACGCCCGACCAGGCGTGCGAGGATATGCAGAAGGATATCGAGGACTTGATCAAGTAAAGGATGGGACAGGTTATGCGAAGGAAAGAGAAAGAATATTTAAAATACATTGCGCCTGCAATGGTGACGATGATCGTGCTTTCCGTAGTACCGACCATATTTCTGACAATCATCAGTTTTACAAATTACCAGTTAGGCTGGGATTTTTCAAAAATAGAATTCGTAGGAATCGAGAATTTTGTAAGGCTGTTTTCCGGCGCGGACAGGGATTTCTGGCACTCGGTATTTATCAGCCTGGCTTTCATGGTCCTTGCCACGGCAATTGAATTAACGCTTGGATTCCTGATAGGTCTATGCTTAAACTCTTCGGAGTTTAAGCTGAAGCCTCTCGTGATCGGTATTATGATCATTCCGCTTGTCATCACACCGTCGATCGCGGCGCAGATGTGGAAGCTGATGCTGAATTCCGAATATGGTATCGTAAATCATTTTCTGACTGCGCTGTTTGGACTTAAAATAACCTGGCTCTCTGAAAAGATGGCATTCTGGTCGATCCTTATGGTGGACGTGTGGCAGTATACGCCGTTTGTCACGCTGATCGTGTACGCAGGGCTGCGCTCCGTACCGGATGAGCCTTATGAGTCTGCAGCCATCGACGGAGCCACAAAGATTCAGGAATTATTATATATCACCATTCCTATGATCAAGAAGCTGGTGTATCTGACACTTTTATTCCGGGTAATTGATTGTCTGAAACTGTTTGACATTGCATACGTTCTGACACAGGGCGGGCCGGGAACTGCTACAGAGTTCTTAAGCCTTCATATATTCCGTATGGCAAACGCGCAAAACGGTCTGATAGGAAGGGCGGCTGCGATTGCGTTGGTGCTGCTTGTCCTGACAACATGCGTCAGCAAATTTCTGATCAAGAAAATGCGAAAGGAGGAGACGGCGTAAATGAGCAGAAAGGGAAAACGAAGAATGATCAGTCTGATCCGGGGAATATTTCTGCTGCTGGTATGTATCGCCTGCTTATTTCCTTTTATATGGATGATCATGGTAAGCCTGCGTAACAGGGTGGATATCCTCGACCCGTCAAAGATATTCGTAACGCCGACATTAAAGAATTACCAGTCAATCATAGAAGAAAGCAATATCTTAGACTTTTTTAAGAACAGTTTTATCATTGCGGTGATATCGACGCTGATCTCACTGGCGATCGGCAGCTTCGCGGCGTATGGCTTTGCAAGATACAGCTGGAAAACACGGGAGGACAGAGCATTCTGGGTACTCAGCCAGAAATTCCTGCCGCCGATGGCCGTCGTGATTCCGTACTTCATGATGGCGTCCATATTCGGCCTTCTGGACACAAGGCTGGTGCTGATCATCTGTTATACCACCTTCAATATCCCGTTTACGATCTGGATGATGCGCGGCTTCATTGAGGATATGCCTATCGAACTGGAAGAGGCTGGCTGGGTGGACGGCTGCTCGAGACTGACAGGAATCATCAAAATCCTCCTGCCGCTCATCACGCCCGGACTTGTGGCGACGTCGATCTTCTGCGTCATCAACTCCTGGAATGAATTTGTATTTGCTAATTTCTTAACCAGCATTCAGGCGAAGACGATACCCACATCGGTAATGATGTATTTGTCCGTATCCGGGGTAAAATGGGGCGAAATGGCGGCAACAGGGGTAATGGCCGTTCTGCCGGTATTAATTTTTGCAATAATTGTACAGAAACATATGATCCGAGGTCTGACATTTGGTTCTGTAAAAGGATAATAACAATCAATTTAGGGGGAACAACAATGAGTTCAAGAATTAAAATGGCAATTGTAGGTGCCGGGATCTGGGGTGAAAACCATGCCCGGATCTATCAGGAACATCCTCTTGCGGAGGTAAACGCCGTCTGCGATATGAACCGCAGCAAAGCGGAAGCGCTGGCGGCAAAGCTTGGAATCAAAGAAGTGTATGATGATTACAACGAGATGTTTAAAAAGGCAGACTGCGACGCCGTTGCAATCGTAACACCTGATTTCGCACATGCGGACATCGCAGAGGCGGCGGCCGAACATAAAAAGAATATGCTGATCGAAAAACCTCTCGCTACAACGAGGGAGGATGTATACCGTATTGTAAATGCAGTGGAAAAGAATCACGTGCGTGCCATGGTAGACCTGCACAACCGCTGGAGCCCTCCGTTCCATGCGGCCCATGAGGCTGTAGACCGGGGTGAGCTTGGCAATATCTACAGCGCGTATATGAGATTAAACGATATTAAATGGGTCGCTACAGATATGCTTCCCTGGGCGTCAAGATCTTCTATCCTGTGGTTCTTGGGGAGCCACAGCCTGGATACCCTGCGCTGGTTCTTCCATGATGAAGTAAAACGCGTATACAGCGTAAGCCGTGAAGGAGTATTGAAGGGACAGGGCGTAGACACGGTCGATGAATACCTGACGACCATCGAGTTCTGCAACGGCGGAATCGCTCAGATGGAGAACGGCTGGATCACGCCGAACGCGAATCCCTGTGTAAATGATATTAAATTCAACGTGATCGGCGACAAAGGCATGATCAGTATCGACGCAAGCAACCATAATATGATACAGCAGTACACGGACGATAAGGTAATCGTACCGGATGTCATCGTACAGAATAAGATCTTCGGAAAGCATCATGGCTTCGCCTTCCAGAGCATCAGCGGATTCGTAGACTGCCTTCTGTCTGGAAAGGAATTCCCGGTAACGCTGAAGGATTCGGCTAATACCGTACTCGCAATACTTGCGATAATGGAATCGGCAAAAACGCGGATGCCGGTGGAAGTAGAATATTAACCGCCATATAAAGCAATACTCACAGCGGACAAGGACCGGTTTCCTTGTCCGCTTAACTTCCCTGCCTTGATTCCTTCTTCCAGGTGTACCCCTGCCCATATACAGTCTGAATATAGGAATATGCATCCCTCTTATCCTCTAACTTGCTCCGCAGCCGGTTCACCGTAACAGACAGCGCATTCTCATCCACATACTCCCCTCCGCCGCTCCACAGCCGGTCTACCAGCACGCCTCGGGTCAGAACCCTTCCCCGGTTCTCTATCAGAAGCCTCAGCAGCCGGTGTTCATTCACCCCCAATGCAATCTCACTGCCATTCCTGGTAAATACAAGTCCCCCGAAATCAAAGTAAAAAGGATCCTTCTCGTAGATATCCTCCTTCTGTGCCTGTCCGCGCCTAAGCAGGGCCTTGATCCGCGCCCTGAGCACCGCAAGGCTGAACGGCTTCGCCATATAATCATCCGCTCCAAGCGTAAGCCCCATGACCTCGTCCATCTCCATATCATTGGCGGTCAGGATCAGAACCGGCACCTGCGACCGTTCACGAACCCATCTAAGGTAATCATACCCGCTTCCGTCCGGCAGATTAATATCCAGTATGATCAGGCCCGGCTTCTGTTCCTCAAATACTTCTCTGGCGGCTCTGACCGACACGCACTGGACAAATTCTGTTCCCGGCTCCTTAAGCGCCATCGCAATCCCCTCGCTTAGCGCCCGGTCATCTTCTACAATCTGAATTCTCATATCCCGTCTCCTTATCCTATTTTCTTATCCGATCTTCCTATCCTGTTTTCTTATCCGATCTCCCTATCCTGCGCCCTTATCCGATCTTCCTATCCTATTTCCTTATCCGATCTCATCCGGCCGCCCTGTGATACCTGCCCCTGCGTGGGGCGGGCTGCCGTCCGATAACATAATTATAGAAAATATATGCTTTTTCCACAAGGATAACACGTAAGATAACACGCAAAATACGCCGGAAAATACTTCTTCCAAATTTTTTCAAAAAAATTAAAAAAAGGGGTTGATTTTTGTAGAAAAGCTGTTATAATATAATTTGTTCGCTAGAGATGATGCGGAATGGTGTAATTGGCAGCACAGCAGACTCTGACTCTGTTAGTAGGGGTTCAAGTCCCTTTTCCGTAGTTCCTTGGCAGGGGCGCTGGGTATCTTGGTGAACAGGATATCCAGTCATATTTATCGGAGTGTGGCTCAGCTTGGTAGAGCGCTACGTTCGGGACGTAGAGGTCGCGTGTTCGAATCACGTCACTCCGATTTTTGAGAGAGACACCTCAAAGCTTTATATCATTAGCTTTGAGGTCTTTTTATGCTTTTAAACCATATCTGAAATATTTATCCAGACCAGAGTCATATACAGAGACCAATTATATACAGAGACCGGTCATATACAAAGCAGGAATATAATATTGCAAATATTTACAAGAATCATGAACAGGAGCGTATCAAAATGTCAGGAACATTAATAACCGCAATTATTACGATAACATCAGCGTTAGTTTTTTACACGATCGGCGTATGGTCCGAGCATCGAAGCAAGAAGCTGAAAAAGATCCATTTAATATTTTTCTGGCTTGGACTTTGCATGGACACTACCGGTACAATTTTAATGGGCCGAATTGCAGAGCAGTCAATATTTTCAGGAAATCTATCCTTACACGGTATAACCGGCGCGCTCGCTATTATATTAATGATCGTACATGCAATATGGGCTACGATCGTCTTAATGAAAAATAATGAAGATTCGGCAAAGAATTTTCACAGACTTAGTATTGCTGTCTGGGCGATCTGGCTTGTTCCGTATATTCTCGGAATGGTAATCGGGATGAGGTAAATTGAACGTCTGTGCCCGGAAGAATACATAATAAAGAAAGGAAGTGAAGCATGAAAAACGAAAAAATCAGTTGGGGAAGTTTCTTTCGGATCGTATTTACCATCGCATTGCCCATCGCGTTTCAGAATTTTCTGTCCACTACGGCAAGCATGGTAGATACGATCATGATCGGAAGCCAAGGTGAATTGTCCGTAGCGGCGGTTGGGATCTGTTCCCAGATCACCTCTCTGTTTTTCTCTACTTATTTCGGATTTGCAAGCGGAGGACTGCTGTTTTTCTCACAGTATTGGGGCGCGCGCAACGAGAAGGGCATTAACCGGGCTTTTGGTCTCGCGCTTACCTGTATGCTTGTTATATCCCTGCTGTTCGGCGGAACTGCAGTCGCCAACCCGGAATTTATATTAGGAATCTACACGGACAAAGAAACTATTATCGCGATCGGCGCTCCCTATATCCGAATCGTGGGCTTTGCCTATCCGCTTCAGGTGATCGCCATGATCATCAGCTTCCTGATGCGTTCAACAGAGCGGGTAAAACCGCCGCTTATCAGTTCCATTCTTGCGCTGATCACTAACTTTGCCCTGAACTGGATCCTGATCTACGGACGCTTCGGCATGCCCCGGATGGGTGCTGCAGGCGCCGCAGTCGGCACTTTGGTATCCGGTATCGTCAATATCGTCGTACTGTTCATTTTCCTTATAAGGGATAAGAGCACGATCACGCTTAGATTAAGAGATATGTTCTCCTGGCGCGACGGCTTTCTTAAGGAGTATATGGGGAAATGTCTCCCTATTATCCTCAATGAGCTGTTCTACGGGATCGGGCAAATGCTGATCAATATTGTAATCGGCCATCAATCGGAATCAGCCATTGCAGCTATGGCGGCGTTCCGTGTACTGGAAGGATTCGTATTCGCCTTCTTCGGCGGACTTGCAGATGCCTCTTCCGTAGTGGTCGGCAAGGAAGTCGGTTCCGGTCATCTTATGAGCGGTTACCAGTATGTGAAGAAATTCGCCGTACTGTGTCCGGCGATCACCTTCTGCATCTGCCTGACCGGTCTGATCTTAAACAGGCCGATGCTTTCATTATTCGGTCTTGGAACAGACGCTATGTTTTATGGAAAATATATGATTCTTATCTACCTGGCTGCCGGAACTATCCGCACCTGCAATTATATCATGAACTGCTGTTACCGCGCCGGGGGCGAAGCCATATTCGGAACATTGCTTGAGATCATCTGCCTGTTCACTGTTAGCGTCCCGGCAACATGGATCGCAGGCATGGTACTGCATCTCCCATTCCTTGCCGTATTCTCATTCCTGTATACGGATGAGCTGATCCGGCTTGTCTTTGAACTATGGTATACCAGGAGCGGTAAATGGATCAAGCCCGTGACCGATCTTGGAAGGGCGGCTCTGCCTGAATTTAAAGAGGCTCTCTCGATGAAGAGACGATAAACAGAACCGGCTAGAGCACTAACAGCATTGCATAAATAACGGTGAATAATGTGCTTGATATCTGCGTCAGATGTGCGTCTACGATCCGACGGCGCAGCGGGCTACGTCTAGGATTGGGGGCGTGCACCTGGCGCAGATAGTGAGTTCAGAATCCCCGTCTGCATTGACCACATTTATTCCCGCGAGCAACGAGCCAAGCGGGCATGCTTGCATGCACATTTGACTATCTGCACAGTTCGTCTTGCACGCATTCCTCTGCCCTGCTCTTTTCTTCCTGCCTTGCACATTGTTAGCAGCTAACCAGACTTTGTGTGCAGCATCGGACTTACCTACTACAATCTATATGCTTATGTATTTTTTTACTTTTATTGACAAAAATAATAAGAGATTCGCTAAATATTATCAAAGAGCAACGGCATTGAAAACGTCTAAACCATAACAGAGTTCAAACTGTTACATTAGACAGAGAGATGAGGTAAACCGAAATGAAAGACAGCATCAAAAGAATTCCCATATCATTATGCGGCGTCATGCTTGGACTGGCAGCGCTTGGAAATCTTTTACAAAGCTATTCCGAGAAAGTCCGCTATATATGCGGAATTGCGTCGGGTCTTCTGTTAATTCTTATATTGCTCAAACTGATTCTTTTTCCCGCATTAATAAAGGAAGATATGAGAAGTCCAATCATGGCAAGCGTATCCGGTACATTTCCCATGGCGCTTATGCTCCTTAGCATCTATGCAAAGCCGTTTATCGGACAGGCGGCATACTACATCTGGCTGTTCGCCATCGCAATGCACATAGTTCTGATTATATATTTTACAGTGAATTTCATTGTCGATCTTCAGATGCCGCAAGTATTTGCAAGCTATTATATCGTATATGTAGGGATTGCAGCAGCAGCGGTTACGGCGCCGGCATATAATAAGCCCTATATCGGAAACACAGCGTTCTTGTTTGGCTTCATATCTATGATCATATTGCTTATACTTATCACTGCTCGTTATGCCAGATATCAAGAAATCCCGGACCCGGTAAAGCCTCTGATCTGTATCTATGCCGCTCCTGCAAACCTGTGCATCGCCGGATATGTTCAGTCCTCAATACCGAAGTCCTATGAATTGCTTCTGATTCTGTATATACTGGCAAGTGTACTATATGTGTTTGCGCTTGTAAAAGCGATCGGGTACTTCAAACTCCCGTTTTTCCCGAGTTACGCGTCATTTACCTTCCCGTTTGTTATCAGCGCAATAGCTTCAAAGCAGACAATGACAAGCCTTGCCGGCATGGAACATCCGATCCCGTCGCTTAAGCTGGTCGTTATAGCCGAGACGATTATCGCAGCAGTCTTCGTGTTATATACACTGGTGAGATTCCTGCTGTTTATCTTCGCAGAACCGCATAGCAAATAGTATGCCTTGCCGGGAAATGCTGCATTTCCTTATTGACAAATAAGTAACTCAGCATATACTGTACAATTAGAGAAGTTTCTTTTGCAAACAGTCGATGGAATGGATGTCGGCCGGATTTTCTTTACAGAATTGGAGGGGGATCACCATGAATCGAATCATTGATTATACCATAGACCAGGCCAGTAGCGGCCTGAGAGTAGAACAATACTTAAGACGGCGCGGTTATTCCGGCCAGAATCTTACAGAGATCAAACGGATGCCCGAGAGCATCCTTGTTAACGGCATTCACTATTATATGCGCCAGACTCTTGCCGCCGGCGACCATCTCCGTGTACGCATCTGCGAAACCGAATGCTCCGGGAAGATTCCGCCAACGAACCTTCCTCTTGATATCGTGTACGAGGATGAAGATATCGTTGTGATCAACAAACCTGCCGGTATGCCGATCCACCCTTCAATGAACAATTACACGAATTCCATGGCCAATGCTCTCGCCTGGTACTACCGCGAACAGGGCAAGCCTTTTATCTTCCGCTGCTGTAACCGCCTGGACCGCGACACCTCAGGCCTTACCGTTGTTGCCAAGCATCTGGTCAGCGGCAGCATCCTCTCCGATATGGTCCGCCGGCGCAGGATCCACCGGGAGTATCTTGCCGTCGTGCGCGGGCATCTAACCCCGCAGTCCGGTACGATCAGCGCGCCCCTTGCAAGGAAACCGGGAACCATCATCGAACGCACCGTAGACTTCGAGCACGGGGAAGCCGCAGTTACTCATTATGCGGTTGTGGATGAACAGAACGGGCACAGCCTGGTATCCTTATGCCTGGAAACAGGCCGAACCCATCAGATCCGTATCCATATGAAATACCTTGGTTATCCGCTGATCGGAGACTACCTGTATAACCCGGATATGGAATACATAAACAGGCAGGCCCTACATTCTCATAAGCTGTCGTTTGCACATCCAATCACCGGCGATGCAATGGCATTCCATGCCCCTCTGCCCGAAGATATGAGGCTATCTAACAGTTTCCGCGCATTATATTAAGCAGCATAATATGATATTCCTCATCCTGAATGATCCTTGCCAGTACCGCATTGACATGACAGTCCTCTATCACCCTCATATGCGCTTCGTACTGGCTGATCGCCGCCCTCTCCGCTTCTATATCTGCCATCAGCATCTTCTGGACATTGCCCGGAATATTCAGATATTCCGGCGTCCACATCCTCCGCCTTCCGTTTCTCATCTTCGCTGTGAAATCCACCTGACCGCCCAGCAGGCAGATCAGCTCCCCTAACTTCTGCAAATGTATCATTTCCGCCATCGCAATACCCAGAAGCGTTTTCGCCGTCCCGCACATTTCAATGGACAGACGGTTTTCATTATTGATATATTGTGTGATTGCGGACATTTCCGATACAGAACCGCAGTAATCTACGCTGAGAAGGTCTGCATAGGCCCGGTTCCTTTCCTTCACCTGTAACGGCGGATACGGCAGATCTGCCATAATAGGCCTGCCTCCCGAAAAATTGCATGTATTGGTCAGCGGACACTTCTTTTCTTCCATAGATGAATCCTCTCCCGAATCTATCCTTTGCAATAGTATATCCACGGGAGAGGATTTGGTGCATATTCAAATAATAACAGAAAAAACCGTGCGGCATTCAAAATTGTAAATAAGATCACAAAAAATAAGCGTACCACTATTTCTAATGATACGCTTATGATTATTTAGCTATAAGAAAACCAACGCTTCCTCAAAACTTATGACAGAAGTCCAGAATGGTTTTCGCCTATTTCTGTGCAATAGCCGCCTGTGCTGCTGCCAGTCTTGCGATCGGTACACGGAACGGTGAACAGGATACATAATCCAAACCGATCTTATTGCAGAACTCTACAGAGCTTGGATCTCCGCCGTGCTCGCCGCAGATACCGATGTGAAGCTTCGGATTCACCGGCTTGCCTAACTTGATAGATGTCTCCATAAGCTTACCTACACCGATCTGGTCAAGCTTCGCAAACGGATCGTTCTCTAAGATCTTCGCGTCATAGTAAGCATCCAGGAACTTGCCTGCGTCATCACGTGAGAAACCGTAAGTCATCTGTGTCAGGTCATTCGTACCGAAGCAGAAGAAGTCAGCTTCCTTCGCAATCTCATCAGCAGTAAGAGCTGCTCTAGGAATCTCGATCATCGTACCAACTTCATATTCAAGCTCAATACCGGAAGCTGCAATCTCAGCATCCGCTGTCTCAACAACAAACTTCTTAACATATTTTAACTCTTTGATCTCTCCGATAAGCGGAATCATGATCTCCGGCTTGATCGTCCAGTCTGGATGAGCCTTCTTAACATTGATCGCCGCACGGATAACAGCCTTCGTCTGCATCTTGGCAATCTCAGGATAAGTAACGGACAGACGGCATCCGCGGTGACCCATCATCGGGTTGAACTCATGCAGGCCTTCGATCAGTGTCTTGATATCTTCTACAGCTTTGCCCTGAGCATCAGCAAGCTTCTTGATATCTTCCTCGTCTGTAGGAACGAACTCATGAAGCGGAGGATCGAGAAAACGGATCGTAACCGGATTGCCTTCCAGAGCCTCGTAGAGAGCCTCGAAGTCTCCCTGCTGATAAGGCAGGATCTTCTCAAGCGCTTCTTCTCTCTCCTCAACTGTATCCGCACAGATCATCTCACGGAATGCAGCAATTCTGTCTTCCTCGAAGAACATATGCTCTGTACGGCAAAGGCCGATACCTTCTGCACCGAGCTCACATGCCTTCTTAGCGTCTGCCGGTGTGTCTGCGTTGGTACGAACCTTCATTGTTCTGTATTTATCTGCCCATGCCATGATTCTTCCGAACTCACCTGCGATCTGAGCGTCAACGGTAGGAATGATTCCCTCGTAGATGTTACCTGTTGTACCATCGATAGAGATAGCGTCTCCTTCATGGAATTCCTTTCCTGCCAGTGTAAACTTCTTATTCTCTTCATCCATAGCGATATCGCCGCATCCAGATACACAGCATGTACCCATTCCGCGCGCAACAACGGCTGCATGGCTGGTCATACCGCCGCGTACTGTCAGGATACCCTGAGAGGACTTCATACCTGTGATATCCTCAGGTGATGTCTCAAGACGTACAAGAACTACCTTCTCTCCTCTTGCAGCCCACTCTACAGCGTCGTCTGCCGTGAATACGACCTTACCGCAGGCAGCACCAGGTGAAGCTCCAAGTCCCTTGCCCATCGGTGTAGCAGCCTTCAGAGCGGCTGTATCAAACTGTGGGTGAAGGAGCGTATCTAAGTTACGAGGATCGATCATGGCAACAGCCTCTTCCTCTGTTCTCATACCTTCGTCTACAAGGTCACATGCGATCTTAAGAGCTGCCTGAGCAGTTCTCTTACCGTTACGTGTCTGCAGCATATAAAGCTTACCATGCTCAACTGTAAATTCCATATCCTGCATATCTCTGTAGTGCTTCTCGAGAGTCTCGCATACCTGCTTGAACTGAACGAATGCTTCCGGGAACTTCTGTTCCATCTCGGAGATGTGCATAGGTGTACGGACACCTGCAACAACGTCCTCGCCCTGCGCATTAGTCAAGAACTCACCGAACAGACCGTTCTCTCCTGTAGCCGGATCACGGGTAAATGCAACGCCTGTACCGCAGTCGTCACCCATGTTACCAAATGCCATAGACTGTACGTTTACAGCGGTTCCCCATGAATACGGGATATCATTGTCACGACGGTAAACATTGGCTCTCGGGTTGTCCCATGAACGGAATACGGCCTTGATAGCGCCTACTAACTGCTCCTTCGGGTCTGCCGGGAAATCCTCGCCGATCTTTTCCTTATATTCTGCCTTGAACTGTCCTGCAAGTGCCTTCAGATCTTCTGCGGTAAGCTCAACGTCCTGCTTAACACCCTTCTCTTCTTTCATCTTGTCGATCAGTTCTTCGAAATACTTCTTTCCAACTTCCATAACTACATCAGAGTACATCTGGATAAATCTTCTGTAGCAGTCCCAAGCCCAACGCGGATTGCCGGATCTGTCTGCCAGCACCTCAACAACGTCCTCATTCAGACCAAGGTTCAGGATCGTATCCATCATACCAGGCATAGATGCCCTTGCACCGGAACGTACGGAAACAAGAAGCGGATTCTCTTTATCGCCGAATTTCTTCTCTGTAATAGCTTCCATCTTGGTAACAGCTTCCATGATCTGTTCCATGATCTCATCATTGATCGTTCTTCCGTCCTCATAGTACTGTGTGCAGGCTTCAGTTGTTATCGTAAAGCCCTGTGGCACCGGAAGGCCTAAGCTTGTCATCTCAGCAAGGTTCGCTCCCTTACCACCAAGAAGGTTTCTCATGGTTGCATTACCCTCTGTGAACATATAAACCCATTTTGCCATTGTCATGACCTCCTAAAAACTATATATTTTTCTAAGTCGCACATAATATTTTACTGGTTTTACCAGTATTCGTCAAGTATTTCCATGATATTTTAAAAGCGCTCACTGCAGAAGATATTCCACAAACTTCACCGCCGTCTCTGGATTCTGACTGTTGACAGGAATCGCCACATAGATCTCCTCATAAGCGGTCATCTGTTCCTTTTCCAGAATGTTGCCGGCCTTTAGACGCACTCCGTTTTCAAGCACGGCATCCCCGTATTCTTCTGCCTTTTCCCCCAGGATCTCCTTCATATTAAAAAAGCCGTCATGACCGTCGTAGTCTTCATAGACGTCCGCCGGACAGACCAGCACGTCTATTGCGTCCGCCCCCATCAAGGTTGTCAGCGCCGTCGTGCTCATCATTCCTCCGCCGTCGTCAGGTATATTGGTACGGATCTGTACGACCCCGTCCTTCTCCCCGATCTCTGCATATTGGGCGAAGGATTCCATAAGCCATTCAGCCTTCAGATCATCGCCGCCGATCACGACCGCGTTCAGAAGAACGGTGGTATGCATGCCTTTATACATCGTCACACCGACACTGACCGCCAGAACCAGACACAGCGCACCGGCAAGCCATCCCTTATAGTACATCCACAGATATTCGAGCTTCTTGCCCAGAGTCATCGTTCCCCAGGCAGCTTTCACGATATCTTCTTCTTTTGTGCTTTTTTCTGTATTTTTTATACTCATCCGCACCTCCCATAATCATCAAAATGTGCGCCTCCATACTGACAGAAATCCATTCCAATGTCAAGAGACGCACATATATTAATTATGCCTAAGCAAAACCGTAACAAGACGGCAAGTATACAGACCTGCCTGAACTGTTATGCAAAATCCGCAAGCTTCACCGGACACCCGCCATGGGTTCTGGAATACTCTGCCGCCAGCGCGCAGTAATGGCTCTCCAGCGACCGGTCAAGAGAAGTCACATAAGAGCTCTCTTCCTTCTCCCCGCTGATCACATCCAGGAATTCCACCAGCATGCGCTCATCTCCGCCGCCGTGCCCTGAGAAATCATCTGCAAGATCTTCTACATTAACAGTCTCCACGGGCATCTCGCTTTTGAATCTGCGGATGCTGATCTCACAGTCCTTAAGCCTGCCTGTCATATTTACACGTATCTCACCCTTAGTTCCCATGAATCTGGCATATCTGGATATCTCCGGTGTAAATGCACACATTGTAAAGCTCATCGTTGTCCCGTCGGTCATCCTTAGATTCACTACCTGGTGATCTACCACGTCGTTATCACAGTGATATACGCACCGTCCGTATCTCCCTTCACGCAGCGCGTCCATGATCTTCTCCTCTGTCGGACCGGACGGAACCAGCACTTCTAACGGCCACTGCCTGTTCCCCCGGCGATACCCGGTCTCTTCGTTATCCAGGTAGATCTTCTCCGCGTCAAAGGGACAGTCTTCCTTCACGCCGCAGCCGTCCAAGCACCGCGCGGCGCAGCCCTTTGGCGCGTTCTCCTTTTTGAAGAGGTAAGTATCCCCATATGAAGTCAGAGATTCGCATTTCTTATCCGCAAGCCAGAGATACAGGTCCATATCGTGACAGCATTTCTGCAGGATCATCGGGCTTGTTTCCTTCGAATTGGCCCAGTTCCCGCGCACAAAGCTATGCGCCTGGTGATACCATCCTACATTCTCGGACGCCATGATCGACACCACATCCCCGATCACACCCTCATCCAGAAGCTCTTTCACCTTCTGGTAAATGGGCGTGTACCTGAGCACATGGCATACCACCACCTTACGCCCGCAGCGCTTTGCCGTATCCGCAAGCCGTCGGCACTCGTCTGCTTCCGGCGAAACCGGCTTTTCAAGCAGCAGATGATAACCCTTTTCAAGCGCCGCTACAGCATGGCCCACATGCTGACGGTCCTGCGTCGCGATGATCATAACATCTGCAAGCTTCTCCTGCTTTAACATCTCCTCCGCACTGGCAAAGCATGCCTCCTTCGGCAAATGGTACTCCTCCGCCACCAGCTCTACCTTCTTCGGATCAATATCCGCCACAGCAGCGATCTCCATCTTATCAGGATGAAGCTTCGCGCACTTGGCATAATTATCCCTTCCCCGGTTGCCTAATCCGGCGATTGCAACCTTGATCGGTCTGCTCACTTTGTATCCTCCTTTTTGTCCGCCGCCAATCTGCTCCGTTAAGCTGCACAAATCCGGCATACTGTCCGCCGCCAAGCGCAAGCCGTACTAATACATCAGACGCCAGCTGCAGTTCTTTATATAGAAAGCAGGAACGCCTTATAGCCCCTGTAAGCCTCATACACATCCGCCTTGCTGGTAACCTCCCACGGCGCATGCATACTCAGTACCGGAACACCGCTGTCGATAACTTCCATTCCATAGTTCGCCATAATATAGGCAATCGTTCCGCCTCCGCCTACATCTACCTTGCCAAGCTCCGCGAACTGATACGCTACCTGATGCTCCTCCATCGCCTTTCTGATCTGCGCCAGATACTCGGCATTCGCGTCATTAGAACCATTTTTGCCCCTGCTTCCGGTGAATTTATTAAACACCAGTCCCTTTCCGAAGAAAGCAGTGCTGCGCTTCTCAAACGCTTCCGCGAACATCGGGTCAAACGCCGCGCTCACATCGGAGGAAAGCATCTTAGAATTCTGCAGTGCACGCCTTACCTTTAATTCTGATTCACTTCCCTGCAAAGCGATCATCTCAGCGACCGCATTCTCGAAGAAGCGGGAGTGCATACCGGTCGCTCCTACGCTTCCGATCTCTTCCTTGTCCACCAGGATACAGCAGGCTGTCTTCTCTACCTCTTCTACATCCAGAAGCGCGAACAAAGATGTGAACGCGCATACCCTGTCGTCCTGTCCGTATGCCAGCACCATGCTCCTGTCGATTCCGCAGTCTCTCGCCCTTCCTGCCGGAACGATCTCCAGCTCTGCCGATGCGAAATCATCCTCTTCCATATCAAAATAATCCTTAAGGATCTTCAATACATTAGACTTCACGGCTTCCTTCTCTTCTTTGTCCAGCTCCTTATCCTGTTCAAGCGGACAGCTTCCGAAGAGGATATCCAGCTTCTCGCCCTCGATCACTTCATTCGCCTTCTTATCCATCTGCTTCGCCGCAAGATGAACCAGCAGATCCGTGATAACGAACACCGGATCATCATCCTTCTCGCCGATATTCACTTCAACTACCGTTCCGTCCTTCTTCGCGATGACGCCATGCAGCGCAAGCGGAATCGCAACCCACTGGTACTTCTTGATCCCGCCGTAATAATGGGTATCCAGATAAGCGAACTCCTCATTCTCATATAACGGATTCTGCTTGATGTCAATACGTGGGGAGTCAATATGCGCCCCCAGGATATTCATTCCTTCCTCAATCGGCTTCTTTCCGATATGGAACGCAGCAATGGCCTTGCCCATACACACCGCGTACACCTTATCGCCCGGCTTTAACGGGCTCCCTTCCTTGACTGCAGCCTCCAGATTCCGGTATCCCTTCTTCTCGATCCTGTCCACCGTGATCTGCACACACTCGCGCTCCGTCTTGCCCGCATCCAGGCACGCCTTGTACTCGTCGTTGATACGCTCAAGCTCCTCACGGGCAGGCGCAGCGTATGATTTCCATATATTTTCTCTGTTCATGGCTTGTTCCTCCTTCTCAAAACTAAAATAATTGTACCAAATACTTCCAGACTTGACAATGAGGGGACGTAGCAAAAACTGAATTTTACTACGTCCTCTCTGATTACATCTCGTCTCTTACTTCTTTAAAACACTTTACTATAAAATCAATATCCTCTTTCGTATGGCTCGCACATACCTGTGTACGGATCCTTGCCTTCCCCTTCGGAACGACCGGATAAGAGAATGCCACTACATACACGCCCTTCTCCATCATTCTCTTCGCAAATTCGGCAGCTTTCTTCTCATCATACAACATAACCGGCACACAAGGGTGGGTTCCAGGGATCACATCGAAACCGCCGTCTACCAGCTCCTTACGGTAATAAGCCGTTACTTCCTCCAAATGATCCCTAAGCTCGGTACTCTCATCCAGCATATCAAACAATTCAATGCTTGCGCCCGCGATCGCCGGTGCAAGAGAATTAGAGAACAGATACGGACGGCTCCTCTGACGCAGCAGGTCGATGATCTCCTTACGCCCTGACGTATATCCGCCGGATGCCCCGCCAAGAGCCTTGCCAAGGGTTCCTGTGATGATATCAACACGTCCCTGGACGCCGCAGTGCTCCGGGGTTCCGCGTCCGGTCTTGCCTACGAATCCGACTGCATGGCTGTCGTCCACCATTACTAACGCATTGTATTTGTCCGCCAGATCGCATACGCCCTTCAGATTACAGATGATCCCGTCCATAGAGAACACGCCGTCTGTGGCGATCAGCTTGATCCTGGCGCCGGCTTCGTCTGCTTCTTTTAACTTCGCCTCCAGGTCATCCATATCGTTATTCTTATAGCGGAAACGTTTTGCCTTGCATAAGCGGACGCCGTCAATGATCGACGCATGATTCAGTTCATCGCTTATTACCGCGTCGTCCGCTGTCAGAATAGTCTCAAATAACCCTCCGTTCGCGTCGAAGCAGGAAGAATACAGTATGGTATCATCTGTTCCGAGGAAATCCGATATCTTCTTTTCAAGTCTCTTATGGATATCCTGCGTCCCGCAGATAAACCGTACGGAAGCTACCCCATAGCCCTTCTCATCATAGGTTCTCTTCGCCGCCTCGATCAGACGGGGATTGTCGCCAAGTCCGAGATAATTGTTCGCACACATGCAGAGCAGCTCTCTTCCATCCTCCATCTTCACCCGCGCGCCCTGAGGCGATACAAACGGCGCTTCGCCCTTGAACAGGCCGGCTTCCTTGATTCCTTCCACTTCCTTTGTATAAATGCTCAAAATATCGTCTTTACGTGCCATCGTGTATATTATTTCCTCTCTTTCATTAAAATATCCTGTTTTGACTAATCATTCACATGCGCCCAGTCAAGGATCACCTTGCCTGACTGTCCTGAGATCATCGCTTCAAATCCCTTCTCATAATCCTTGATCTCAAAATGATGGGTGATGATCGGAGAGATATCCAGACCTGCCTGTATCATCGTAGACATCTTATACCAGGTATCCCACACCTTTCTTCCGTAGATACCGCGGATATTCAGGCCGTTGAAGATCACCGTCTCCAGATCCACAGTGGCGTCTGTGCGCTGCAGTCCAAGAAGCGCAATATTGCCGCCGTGCTTCATGTTGTGGATCATATCGTGCAGTCCTGCCTGTGATCCTGACATCTCGAGACCTACGTCGAATCCTTCTGTCATTCCGATCTCTTTCATTACCTCTGAAAGCTTCTCCTCCTTCAGATTCACCGTCCTGGTCGCCCCAAGCTTCTCGGCCAGCTCCAGTCTGTACGGATTCATATCCGTCACTACCACATGCCTTGCCCCTGAAAACTTCGCGATCGCTGCAGCCATACATCCGATCGGACCGGCTCCGGCCACCAGCACGTCTTCCCCGAGCATATCATAAGACAGCGCCGTATGGGTAGCGTTCCCAAACGGATCAAAGATCGCGTACATCTCTTCCGGTATCGCCGGATTACACGGCCACACATTGCATGCAGGGATAACAAGATATTCTGCGAACGCACCGTTGCGGTTGACTCCCACGCCCTTCGCATCCTTACAGTTCTCCTTATGCCCTTCAAGACAGTTCCGGCACTTTCCGCAGGTAATATGCCCTTCGCCGGATACCAGGTCGCCGCACTTAAATCCCCTCACGCCTGCTCCTACTTCCACTACTTCGCCCACATACTCATGTCCGGCTGTCAGTCCGACCGGAATCGTATGCTGCGCCCAATCATTCCATTGATAGATGTGAACGTCTGTCCCGCAGATCGCCGTCTTCCTGATCTTGATCTTAACGTCGTTCGGTCCCACCTCCGGTATCGGCACACGCTTCATCCAGAGCCCTTCTTCTGGTTTTTCCTTCACAAGCGCCCACATCAATCCGTCATTTCTATCGCTCACTTCTGTATCCCTCCTACTTCTACCGCTTCTTAAGCAGTGATATTAATCTGCTGTTATTATATCATTCTTCTAATCCTTATTCAACGTAATTTTGTAAGTTTTTGTTTATAATGTCAATTATTTCACATGTAAAAAAGTCATTTTCGTCACAATAGACAAATATACTATTTACAAATCCACAATTATTCTTTATAATATCTATATTGTTATTATTGATATGGCGTATATCAATAAATCGGGGAACAAAATTTTTTGAAAAGAAAGAAAGGTAAAAGGAAGCAAAACATGAAAAACGCAATCAGCAAATGGAACAGCATCAGCCTTGTTAAGCGCATTATCTGCGGCTTATGCATAGGTATCATTCTCGGCCTGGTCGTTCCACAGGCATCAGCAATCTCGATTCTGGGCAACTTGTTCGTCGGAGCATTGAAGGGGGTAGCTCCGATCCTGGTATTCTTCCTTGTTATGAGCGCTCTGTGCCACATGGGGGAAGGCCAGAAGACGAATATGAAGTTTATCGTTGTCCTCTACCTGCTGGGTAACCTGCTGTCCGCGCTCTCCGCCGTACTTGCAAGCTATCTCTTCCCAATTACGCTGTCATTCTCCGAGAGCGCTGCCGCAAGCGATATCACACCGCCGAGCGGAGTTACGGAAGTATTGACGAACCTGTTAATGAACGTGGTAGCCAATCCGGTGGATTCCATTGTAAAGGCCAACTATATCGGGATCCTTGCTTGGGCATGTATCTTCGGTATTGCCCTGAAGAAGGCGAACGACGGCACGAAGCAGGCGTTAGAGAACATCTCCGATGCAGTCGCCACCGCTGTAAAATGGATCATAAGCTGTGCGCCGTTCGGTATCATGGGCCTGATCTTCACAACCATCTCTGAGCAGGGATTAGGCGTACTGTTAAGCTACGGCCGGCTGATCCTCGTACTGGTAGGCACAATGGCGTTTGTCGCATTGGTTCTGAATCCGATCGTGACATTCTTATGTACCAGGCAGAATCCATTCCCATTGGTATTCCGCTGCTTAAAGGACAGCTTCATCACCGCGTTCTTCACACGAAGCTCTGCGGCGAATATTCCGGTCAATATGGAATTATGCGAAGATCTTGGGCTGGATGAGAACACCTATTCCGTATCGATTCCGCTGGGAGCCACCATCAATATGGCAGGCGCCGCCATCACGATCTCAATCATGGCGTTGGCAGCCGCACACACCATGGGAATCTCCGTTGATTTCCCGACCGCATTGATCCTCTGTATATTGTCCGCAGCAAGTGCTGCCGGTGCATCCGGTGTTGCCGGAGGATCCCTGCTTCTCATTCCGATGGCGTGCAGCCTCTTCGGTATTTCCAACGATGTTGCCATGCAGGTCGTAGGCGTAGGTTTTATTGTCGGAGTTATCCAGGATTCCTGCGAGACAGGATTGAACTCTTCAACAGACGTTCTCTATACCGCATGTGCCGAGTACAGAGACAGACGGTTACATCCAGAGAACTATGCGAAATAAGATAAGACATAAGATACGGGACGCAGTAAATTCTTACTGCGTCCCTTTATAATTACCACTCGAATTTCTTAGCAAAATAAGCGTCAAGCTCGTCGATCTTCACTCTCTCCTGCTCCATGGAGTCGCGGTCCCGAACCGTTACTGCACCGTCCTCCTCAGAATCGAAATCATAAGTCACACAGAACGGTGTTCCGATCTCATCCTGACGGCGGTAGCGCTTACCGATATTGCCGCGCTCGTCATACTCGCAGTTATACTTCTTAGAAAGCTGTGCGTATACCTTCTCAGCACCTTCATTCAGCTTCTTGGACAGCGGCAGCACACCGATCTTAACCGGTGCAAGCGCCGGATGGAAACGAAGGACTGTTCTCATATCGCCGCCTTCCAGTTCTTCCTCGTCATATGCGCTGCACAGGAATGCGAGAACCATACGGTCCGCTCCAAGTGAAGGCTCGATAACATACGGAATATATTTGATCTTCTTCTCATCATCAAAATATGACATATCCTGCTTGGAAGTATTCTGGTGCTGTGTCAGGTCAAAATCCGTCCTGTCAGCAATTCCCCACAGCTCGCCCCAGCCGAATGGGAACAGGAATTCCACGTCGGTAGTCGCTTTGCTGTAATGGCTTAATTCTTCCGGCGAATGATCACGGTAGCGAACCTCTTCTTCCTTAAGCCCCAACGCCTTAAGCCAGTCGAGACAGAACTGCTTCCAATATGCAAACCATTCAAGGTCTGTATCCGGCTCGCAGAAGAACTCTAACTCCATCTGCTCAAACTCTCTGGTACGGAAGGTAAAGTTACCGGGCGTGATCTCGTTACGGAATGACTTGCCGACCTGGCAGATACCGAACGGAATCTTCTTCCTGGAAGTACGCTGCACATTCTTAAAGTTTACAAAAATACCCTGGGCAGTCTCAGGACGTAAGTATACAACGCTCTTAGCGTCCTCCGTTACTCCCTGAAAGGTCTTGAACATCAGGTTGAACTCGCGGATCTCTGTGAAATTATGCTTGCCGCAGGTCGGACACGGAATCTCGTGCTCCCTGATATAAGCCTCCATCTGCTCATGGCTCCATCCGTCAATGCTGTCCCCGATATCAATACCGTTCTCATGAGCATAATCTTCAATCATCTTGTCCGCACGAAAACGCTCATGGCACTCCTTACAATCCATAAGAGGATCGCTGAATCCGCCGAGGTGTCCGCTTGCCACCCAGGTCTGAGGATTCATCAGGATCGCACAGTCCACGCCTACATTATACGGAGACTCTTGTACGAACTTCTGCCACCATGCCTTCTTGACATTATTCTTAAGCTCCACCCCAAGATTACCGTAATCCCATGTATTGGCAAGCCCTCCATAGATCTCTGACCCTGGATACACGAACCCCCTGGTTTTGGCCAACGCTACGATCTTGTCCATTGTCTTTTCTACCATATCTCTTCCTCACCTTCTATATATGATCTTATACTCCGCCCTGAGGCACGTATCACGGTACACCCTGTCCTCCGGTGCTTAAAGTGTATAATTGTTACTTATTATACCTGCACCCCCTCGTCTTTTCAAGTATTATTGCATAATTGTTTCCAGGATTTCCAGTGATTTGAACCGTTTTCCGAGATATCGTGCGAGATAATCCGTCACGACCTCCTCCAGCTCCTTAAGAACCTCGTCCTTCACCACGAATGTATAGAGCTTCTCAATCGGCGAGGAGATGATATATTGAAGCGTATAGAGGGTGGAAGCCAAAAGCTCCCGGCCGTCCTCACACTTCTCCCGGCACCGGCCGCACACCAGACCGCCCCTCCCGACGCTGAATACCTTCTCCCGCTCAGTATCTCTGCAGCAGACACACTCGAACACCTGAGGGCCTTCCCCATTCACCGCGATCCCCCTCAGTTCATATATACAGCGGATCAGCCGGTTCGGGATCTTTTGGTTCACCAAAGCCTTAAGCGTCTGGTACAGAAGCTTAAGAAGCTCCGTCTCGTCATTGGCCTCCCGGGCATAATATGCGGCGAATTCAAGAAAATAAAAACCGTAATAAGCGCCTTCCACATCCAGCCGAAGCTCCTGAAAATAATTGGAAATAGAGGCCGACACCAATGTATAAGATGTCCGCCCCTCATATACGGTAAATTCTCCGAAAGAAAACGGGCTCGTCACTCCGACCAATGCGCTGTTGGGCTTCCTCGCCCCCCTTGCAAATGCCGCGATCTTCCCTCTCTCCTTCGTCAGTATCACTATGCGTCTGTCGTATTCACCAACCGGCGCCGCCGCAAGCACCATACCCGTCACTGTAATCTGATTCACCGCAATCCCTGCCTTCATACTTTCCCAAGCCCTGAATCTGCCCGCATCCGCCGTTAGTCCCCGTTTGGCCGGAAACTCCCTGGGTATAACCGTCTATGATCTGCTTGCAGATTCCCATGCCTTTATAATACAGATAATCTATGATCTTTCCCGACGCAAGAAAACGCTGCCAATACTCTTCTTCCATGTTGTCACCTCATCCTCTGTTATTACGCAGGATATCTTGTGTACAGATATCCTGCCGGTTAGAATTAGGTTCCCCCACAGACGCGTCTTTTTATTCTTCTTCCCGATATCCAAAATTTTTCATCAGGAATTCACTGTCCCGCCAATCCTTCTTCACTTTGACCCAAAGCTTGAGATTTACCTGCATTTCCAGCATCCTTTCAATCTCATACCTGGCGGTGCTGCCGATCTTTTTCAACATATTTCCTTGTTTGCCAATAATTATCCCCTTGTGCGAATCCCGCTCGCAGATGATCGTCGCGTCGATATGCATGACTTTATTCTTCGTCTTCATGCGGTCGATCGCCACCGCGATCCCATGAGGGATCTCATCCTCCAGACAGTGAAGCGCCTTCTCCCGGATCAACTCCGCCACGATCTGACGCTCCGGCTGGTCCGTAACGGTCTCCTCATCATAGAACTGCGGCCCATAGGGAAGATACTTCATCACGACCTTAAGTAATTCATCCGTATTATCCCCGTTTCTCGCGGAGACCGGAACGATCTCCGCAAAATCATAGATATCCTTGTAAGCCGCGATCGACGGAAATACTTCCTCCCGCTTCACACTGTCAATCTTGTTGATCACAAGCACCACCGGAGTCTTCACCTTCTTAAGCTGCTTCGCGATATGCTGCTCGCCGGCTCCTATGAAGGTCGTCGGTTCTACGAGCCACAGCACCACATCCACCTCGTTCAAGGTCCGCTCGGCAACATTTACCATATACTCTCCGAGCTTGTTCTTGGCCTTGTGGATCCCCGGTGTATCCACGAACACGATCTGCCCCTCTTCAAGGGTCAGCACCGTCTGGATCCGGTTGCGGGTGGTCTGCGGCTTATTGGAAGTGATCGCGATCTTCTGGCCGATCAGATAATTCATAAGGGTGGATTTCCCCACGTTGGGACGGCCGATCAAAGTTACAAAACCAGATTTATAATCCTTTTTCATTCTTTCTCCTGTTCTATTTTTGCGCATGTTCCGTAACAGTACACTAGAATCTTGTCACCGTCCCGAACATATCTCTATTCTCTTCTATCTTCTCCTCGCTGCCGATCACACAGAACTGATCCGCCTTAAGCACGGCCTTTGCCACGCGTGCAAGCGCGCGGATATCCTCCTGCCCTGCGTCCAATATCTGACTTCTCTCCTCCCGGATCATATCGGCGCTCACCTTATTCATATAGAGGTTCATTGAACGTTCACCCTTGATCGCCGGAGTCATAGGCTGATCGATATTGCTCATGGTTCCGATGATATACTTCGTCATATCGCGCTCGCTGACGGTAAAGTTCTCAAGATAATCCACGACGCCTTCATACACCTCCACCGTCCGGCTAAGATTCGGGTCGCGGTAAGATACAAAATACCCCTCCCCGATCCTGTTGAAGTTGCTCATGCAGCCGTATGCCCCGCCTTTGACACGGATATTCTGCCACAGGTAATCATAGCTTAAGATCACCTTCAAGATCTGCAGCGCGCCGGTGTAGGACGCTCCATGGTCGATGAAGTTCCCGGTCCTTGCCACATACTGCACCTTGGACGCCGTCTTGAAGCCCTCGTTCTTCTTCTCGCAGTGGATGACACAAGATTCTTCTTCTGTCTTCCCCTGGCATAAGCGGTTCTTCATCTCCCCGATGAACCCTTCTATCCCTTCAAGGCCTTCTCTTGAGGCCGTATAGCTGATCATCATATTGTCCGGGCAAAACAACTGCTTCGCCAGACCTTCAAGGACTTCTGTCAGATGCTCTTTTTCTTCGTCAAAGTTCTCCTCGATACGCGAAACCGTCTGATAGAACTCTATACCGTTGGTCATATCCTTAAGCTTCGCAGACGGGGAAGCGTAGGACATCGCGCGCAGGGCGGCCGTGGTATGGCCGGAGGACTGGAACCGCATCAGAAGCCTTGATTTGAGCATTGCAAGTATCTCCTTCAGTCTCTTCGTATCCGACAGCCTGGACGCCGTGAGGATCTCGCTCATCATAGCAAATACGACCGCAAGCTTCCCATACAGTGACTTTCCTTTGATCTCGAATGTAGCCTTGAACGCTTTCTCCCGGATATTGGTCACATCCGTGTACAGCTCCAGAGACGTCCCGATCCCGCCGGTATGCATATTGATCTCATTAAACAGCTCTCCGTAGCCGTAATTCTCCGTGTCAATGATCCCCAGCGCCGACTGCAGGATCCCCACATAAGGAAGCAGCTCCTCTCTGACCCCGGAGATGTCAAAGAGCACGCTCACATAGCCGATCCCGTTGGTCTCGATCTCATGGAAGATCACCGGAACGTCTGCAAGCCTAAGCTCCTCGTTCACGATCGGCTCGATCTCCCTTGAAATGTCCTCTCTTCTGAGCACCGGAATCCGCTCTAAGTCCTCTTCCTTCTCAGGTTCGGACTGGTATTCCTCCAAAGCGGCGGTCTTCTTCACCAGCTCTTCCACCTCGTCCGCCGTCAGGCTTGCCTTGTAAGCCTGAAGCTTCGCGTCAAGCTCCGCGTCCATCCTTGCCGTGCGCCCCTTCTCAGGATTGACGATCACGACCGCCCCGTGCGTGTTATCCAGAATGTATTTCTGAATCAACTCTTCATAATATCCGGTTCCCACCTGCTTTTTCAGAAATTCGAATGTATCAAGAGCTTCCACATGGATGAACGGCTTCTCCTCATCATAGAGCCAGCTGTCCATCATCTGCAGACCATACATCAGCCCCTTGGGATAATTGCCAAAGTCGGCCTCGCGGTAACGGAATTCATGATAATTAAGCCCCGCTTCCAGAGCCTTCCTGTCGATCCCGTTCTTCACAATATCAGACAGCACCGACTCGATCAGCTCTACAAATTCCTGCTTCTGCTCCTCATTGGCATTCTTCGAGATCACAGAGAAGATCGGCTGATAGATCCCGTTATCATAAGAGCCCATGATATCCTTCCCGATCCCCGCATCCGTAAGAGCCTTCTTAAGCGGCGCCCCCGGTGCAGACAGCAGCGCGTAATCCAAGATCTGGAACGCCAGATACAGCTCCTTGTCAAGGCTGGTGCCGATCACCTTATTGTAGGAAAGATAGGTATTATCAACCTCCGATTCCTCGCTTGCTATCGAGTAGGTGAACGTCTTCTCCAGCATTTCCCCAAAAGGCTCCTGATACCGGATCTCGGAATCCACCGTCCTGGCGTCAAAGGCGCTTAGATACTCCCGGTCAAGCCACGCAAGCTTCTCCTCCATATCCATATCCCCGTACAGGTAAATGTAGCTGTTAGACGGATGATAATATTTCCTGTGAAAGTCTAAAAACTGCTCGTAGGTAAGGTTCGGGATCGCCTCAGGATCGCCTCCCGATTCATTGGCATAGGAGGTATCCGGGAACAGCGTGTTAAGGATCACCCGGTCGAGCACACCCTCCGGGGAAGAGAACGCTCCCTTCATCTCATTGTAGACAACGCCGTTATATTGGAGCTTGTCCTTAGCAGAATCCAGCTTATAGCTCCACCCCTCCTGGCGGAAGATCTCCTCGTGGGCATAGATATTCGGATAGAGGACCGCATCCATATACACATGCATCAGATTCTGGAAATCCTTGTCATTGCAGCTTGCCACCGGATATACCGTCTTATCAGGATAGGTCATGGCATTCAAAAAGGTGTTGAGCGATCCCTTCACCAGCTCAACGAACGGATCCTTGGCCGGGAAATTCTTAGAACCGCATAAGACGGAATGTTCCATGATATGCGGAACTCCCGTGCTGTCTCCCGGCGGGGTGCGGAACCCGATACTGAACACCTTGTTATTGTCATCCTTCTCTATCAAAAGAACCCTGGCCCTGCTCTTCTTGTGACGGAGCAGATATCCCTTCGCCTGGATTCCGGTCAAATCCTCTTCCTTCAATATCTCATACGTCTTCAAGTCTCTGATACTCATCTGCTATTCTCATTCTCCTTTCGATTTACGTTTGCGATACGTTCTACTACACATTCTATCCAATTTTTCATTAGTCTACAAGAGAAATCTCCTGTGCCGTGGAATTTTTTCAAGGAAAAATACCCTCCCGGCCATCTAATAAGTGTAAAATAAAAAGAAAGGTCCGGAACTTTCAGAAAGGAGCACTATGGATATACTTGTTCGACAGGCAAAAAAACACGACAAAGACGCTTTCAGTCAATTAATGAAGCTTCATACCCCCAGTATGTACAAGATAGCAAAAGCAATATTAAAAAACGATGAGGACACCGCCGACGCCATCCAGGAAACTGCCCTGACATGCTGGGAGAAGATCGGAGCATTGAAAAAGGATAAATACTTTAAAACATGGCTGATACGGATTCTCATCAACCATTGTAATCAGATATACAGACAAAGAAGCCGCATGATCTCAGAAGTCGTTCTGCCGGAAGCAGGAAGCGCCGAAGACAGCTATTCGGCCGTAGAGTGGAAGGAATTCCTCCAATGCCTGGACGAGAAATACCGCACCGTCACGATCCTGTATTATGTGGAAGGCTTCAAGATCCGGGAGATCGCCCAGATCCTTGATATAAATGAGAAGACGGTAAGCGGCCGTCTTGCAACGGCCCGCGACCGAATGGAGAAGCAGTATGCAAAAGAGAAACCGCCGGCAGTCATCTATAAGCTGACCGGAAAAAATATGAAGCAGAAGGAGATGTATTATGACAAGGCTTGAAGATATGATGAACAAAATCGGCAGCGATAACAAAGTGCCGAATCGTATATGGGAAAAATTAGACTATGCACTTGACACTCTCCCAGATCATGAAAAAGATCACGCACCGGGCAAAAAAACCTTCAAATATGCCGCAGCAGCCGCGGCATTGACAATGGCAGCCGGCATCACGCTGTGTTATTCTAATCCCGCACTGGCGGCTAAGATTCCGTTTATCGGGAAGATATTCGAAGAAGTAGAGCATGAGATCCCATTTTCAGGAGATTACAGCGAGAAAGCCGGAATTCTTGCAGAAACGGCCGGCAAAGACGAAGAAGGAAACCCCATAGCGGCTCCCGGCATCGAAGTATCCGACGGGGGAATCACGGTTACCGCCTCAGAGATATACTGCGACGGACTGTCCGTGTTCCTGACCGCACAGATCGAAGCAGAACAGGGCGGCCTTCTGAATATACCGGGACATTATATCGGCGACGGGGACGGCACGGCTGCCATGATGTATCTCAGAGGCGAATGGAATCTCTCCGAAGACAGCGAGCCGAACACCCTGTCGAATGATAACCTGGAAGGAAAAGTAATCGACGACCACACCTTTGTAGGCATGCTGAAACTCAACCTGCCGGATTATAAGTCTGAGAACGGGGAACTAAGCCTGCGCCTGTCCAGTATCGGATGGGATGATACGACGATGGCGGATGCGGAAGATATCTCAGAATCGCACCGGATCGACGGGCAGTGGGACTTTGATATTCCATTCAGTATAGACACGGAATCGGTCAAAGAATATCCTGTCAATAAGGAAGGGAACGGCTATACCCTTAAGAAGGTATTCGTCTCTCCGTATCAGGTCGTGTCCTATGTGGATGTCCCTTCTGTCAAACGAGAAGTCACACGGGAAGAATACGAAGAAGTGATGGCGGAAAAGACAGGCGGAACCGAAGATCCCGGCATAAGCTACGAAGAATACGCCATGCAGGCCGGACAGACGTATCCGTTCTGGAGCACCGTCATCTGCAATCAGGACGGACAACTGCTCTTCTCCAATCCCGCCGGAAACGGCAAGACCGTAGCCGCCGTGGACGGTAAGAAAATATCTGCGCTGCACATCTTTGTATTTGACGATATGGACGCCGACCTTGAAATCGAAAAAAGCCGTTTGGATAATGAGAACGGAGCCGTCGACCTTGCGAAGGCGCGCGAGAAAGCCGTGATTGCAGCAGAGGTTCCGATCGATTAGCAGAACGTCTGCAAAAACGGGGCTGCCGTGAGTATTCTCCGGCAGCCCCTTATAATGATATTTTTACTTTTCTGCAGTAATCTTCTGAACCATAATCAACGTTCCAACCATCAGAACGATTCCGATCGGAAGACAGATAAGCGCATTCTTCACAAATCCGGCGAGCAGATAGGTTACAAATGATACCGCCGCAACCGTAACCGCATATGGCAACTGTGTTGTCACATGGTTAACGTGATTACACTGTGCGCCCGCAGACGCCATGATCGTGGTATCAGAGATCGGCGAGCAGTGATCGCCGCATACCGCACCCGCCATACATGCGGAGATGGACATGATCATCATCGTCTCATTGGTTCCCGCAAATACATTTACAACGATCGGAATCAAGATTCCGAAGGTTCCCCATGACGTACCCGTTGCAAACGCAAGGAAACAGCCAACCAGGAAAATAATCGCCGGAAGCAGGTTCACAAGCCCGTCTGACGCAGATTCCATCATACCGGCCACATACTCTGCCGCGCCAAGGCTGTCCGTCATCGCCTTCAGTGTCCATGCAAATGTCAGGATCAGTATCGCCGGAACCATGGCCTTGAACCCGTCAGGAACACACGCCATGGATTCACTGAACTTAAGCACCTTCCTTACCGCATAGAACACGATCGTAATTACGAGTGCAAAGAAGCTTCCAAGCATCAGGCCTACGGACGCGTCACTGTTGGAAAATGCTTCCACAAATCCGGCGCCTCCGAAGAATCCGCCTGTATAGATCATCCCGATCACACAGCAGACGATCAGCACAACGATCGGAAATACCAGATCGACCACCGTTCCCTTACTCTCATCTACGTCTTCCTCTGCATTGGCATACGGTCTGTCCGGAGTCGTATATAGATCGCCGCTTAACGCATTCGTCTCATGCAGCTTCATCGGGCCGTAATCAATCTTCATAATAACGATCGTCACCATCATCACGATCGTCAGTATCGCATAATAGTTAAACGGAATCGCGCGGATAAATATAGAAAAACCATCCTCACCCTCTACGAACCCGGTCACTGCCGCCGCCCAGGAAGAGATCGGCGCGATAATACATATCGGAGCCGCCGTTGCGTCGATCAGATAAGACAGCTTCGCACGGGAAATGTTGTGCTTATCCGTCACCGGACGCATCACGCTTCCCACCGTCAGACAGTTAAAATAATCGTCAATAAAGATCAGCACTCCCAAGAGGATCGTCGCAAGCTGCGCGCCTGCACGGCTCTTAATGTGTACGCTCGCCCAGCGTCCGAATGCCGCGGAACCGCCCGCCTTGTTCATCAGGCAGACCATGACTCCGAGCACTACCAAAAATACCAGAATACCTACATTGTAGCTGTCTGACAGCACGCCCACGATACCGTCCTGGAATACATGGGTGATCGTTGTCTCGAACGTAAAGCCTGAATAGAACAGCCCTCCGATCAGGATTCCGACAAATAACGAACTATACACTTCCTTCGTGACCAACGCCAGCGCAATCGCCACGACCGGAGGTATCAGCGCCCAGAATGATGCATACATCTTCGGCACATACTCTGCTTCCTCTGCCGCAAACACCGTTATAGAACTGCAGGCAAGAATACACAGAAGCGTAAATACACTTAAGATTACTCTTTTCTTTCCTTTCATTGTTAAAACTTCCTCTCTTTCCCTTCTTAGAATCCGCACAGAATACCTCTGTACCGTTCCCCGCATTTACTGCATATAAAAAACCATGAACAACACTTTACCGGGCGCGTTCATGGCATAACAATACCTATTGCTCTGTATAATCTTATACCTATGATAGCGCTCCACTGATGTGACAGTCCGCAGCATATTCTGCCTGCGTCCCAGGAGTGCAGTCCGGGATCTCCAAAGAACGGTTAACTGCCGTTCCTTATCTTACACTCCTTCGGCGGTCTCCCCTTTCTGCCAAAACAGTCTCCCAAACTATCGCTTTGACATACTGATGAAACCCGCGCCTCTATCAAGTCCGTTTATTCACATAGTGCATTTATATCACTTTTCGACAGGCTTGTCAATCATTTTCCTGCATTTTGCCGACGCCAATCTTAAACTCCATGTAAGATTCTCCCTTCATCAGTCTGGAATATTTGACGGAACCATACAGAGCACTATAACCTGTATGGATTTACTCTATCATAAGAACTGTAAAATATCAATCTGTATAAAAGTCAGCACTTGATTCTGTTTCCCCAAAAGGATATACTGAATACAACACCGCCGGGAATCTGATAAACATCACATCTAACCGGGGTTTTGAGAATAGCAGAAGGAGGATATATACATGGGACTTTACCTGAACAGCAGACGCCCAAGGAATAATTATCTTGAGATTGTAAGATCAGATTATTTTACAGATAAAACTATGATGCTCAAAGAACTGTTCCCCCTTCTGGGAAACGGTGACATTGTATGCTCTCAAAGCGACGAACAGACTGGACAAAGCAGCAAATATATCTGTATTACAAGGCCCAGACGTTTTGGAAAAACGGTTGCGGCAAGCATGATCGCTGCATTTTTCGAAAAAGGATTTGACAGCCACAAAATTTTTGGCGGCTTAGAGATAAGTACATGCAGACAGTATGAGGAACACTTGAATCAACATAATGTAATCTACATCACTCTTAGCGAATGCCCTGACGAATGCAGTACCTACCGTCAATATATTTCCCGTATCAAGAGACGGATCATGAACGACTTAGCTCATGAGTTCCCGAATGCTTGCATTGATACCGAAGATGCACTGTGGGATGTTTTCAACAATATCTATGAATTAGAAAGAGAAGTAAAATTCATCTTTGTTCTGGATGAATGGGATTTTGTATTTCACAGAGATTTCCTGACGGAGAATGATAAGCATGAGTATCTCAGCTTCTTAAGTAATCTCCTCAAAGATCAGCCCTATGTGGAACTGGCTTATATGACAGGAATTCTCCCAATTGCCAAGTATTCCAGCGGTTCAGAATTGAATATGTTCCTGGAATACACCATGGCGACTGAAGAAAAATACTGTGAATACTTCGGATTCACAGAGACAGAAGTAGATGCCCTGTACCAAAAATATATTACCCGTACCAGGAATGCAAGGGTTACTCGTGAAGGGCTGAGGCTGTGGTACGATGGTTATCACACCAGGACTGGGAGACATATATACAATCCCCGTTCCGTTACTGCGGCGCTGACAAATAATAATCTTGGAAATTACTGGACAAGTTCCGGCCCGTATGATGAGATCTTCTATTACATCAGCAAGAATATCGATGATGTCCGAGACGCACTTGTACTCATGATATCCAAAGAAGCCGTACCCGCAAAGGTTCAGGAATATGCCGCAGTTTCCATGAATCTGACAACAAAAGAAGAAATCCTCTCCGCAATGGTCGTTTACGGTTTTTTAACCAGTGAGAATGGCAAGGTATTTATTCCGAATAAGGAATTGATGGATCAATTCGAGACCACGCTGTTAAAAGAACCTTCCTTAGGGTATGTTCACCGTCTGGCGAAGGAATCCGACCGAATGCTCCTCGCTACTCTTGCGGGTGATACTGATACAATGCTTGAAATACTGGAATACGCCCATAATACAGAAATCCCGCTTCTTAGCTACAATAACGAAACTGACCTGACGGCAGTTGTAAATCTGATATACCTCTCCGCACGGGATACTTATAGGATCGAAAGAGAAGACAAAGCCGGCATCGGTTATGCAGATTTTATCTTCTATCCTAAGAATCCAAAAGACGACTGCATCATAATAGAACTGAAGGTGAACCATACACCCGCCGAAGCGATCCAACAGATCAAAGACCGGGGATATGCCCTTAGATTCAGCGGAAAGCTGGCAGAAAAAAATGAATATACCGGACGGATCCTTGCAGTAGGAATCACCTATGACAAAGCAATAAAAACTCATGACTGTAAGATAGAAGTTCTAAAAACTTTCTAAGAAGGTTATTTCTTCCACTCATATGTCAAAAACAGAGCCGCGCCTACCGCGCAGCTCTGTCCTTCAGCGGATCATCTGATCTCCCGCCTTCAACGCCTGACCTCTTTTACTTCATACGTCTCCGGGTCCACGACTACTCCGTAATCTTCTTCTGCCTGTCTCACAGAAATATACTCATTCTTTACATCCCATGCCACGCTTTCAGGATCCCGTTCCATCGGATCCCCGTATCCGCCTCCGGTGCAGGTCACCATACGGACCGTATCATCCCGGTTCATCACCTTTCGGGCCACGATCCCCATCGGGCCTTCCATACTGCCGTCCGCCTTATGGAATTCAAAGTAATTATAAGAGCCGTCCTTGCCGCCTGCCGCTCCCCATGCCGGGAACTTATTCCTTCCAAAGGACGCCGTGAAGAGCTGCCCGTCCGTCATCGCACGGTAAGTCCGTACCGCGCCGCTTCCTCCGCGGTATTTCCCTGCTCCGGCGCCGTCCGTATGCAGGCTGTACTCATCGATCATGATTCCGTAGCGGTTCTCCGCCATCTCAACCGGCACATTGTAAGTCTCACCGTCGCCGACACAGAACTGTCCCACTTCTCCGTCTTTGCCGTCGCTTGCGCCCCATCCGCCTCCGGTCGGCTCAACGATCAGGAACGGTTCCCCGCTGCCCTGCTTCGTTCCCGCAAGAACCACCGAACATACGGATAACATATGCCCCGCTCCCAATGCCTCCGGGAATACCGGCGCAAGAGCCTTCCATACGATATCGGAAGAATAGATCATACTCTCAAAATAACAGGACGTCGGGGCAGGTGCATGGCAGCGAAGGACCGATCCATCCTCTGCCAGGATCCGCATCGGCTCAAATACACCGTCGTTTACCGCAAGCGCCGGGCCCAAGATCGACATGTAGATCACCTTCACCCCGGCACACAGGGAACTGTATCCGGTATTGATCGGGCTTGCCACCTGCGGGCTGCTGCCTGTGAAATCAGCGATGAATTCATCCTCCGTTATGGTAACCTTCACCTTCAGCTTCACCAGATTGCCGTGCCCGTCGTCGTCCATGTACTCTTCCATCTCCCAGCTTCCCTTGGGAAGCTCCTTAATACGGTTATACGCGATCATCGCGCCCTGCCGTAATAAGCGTTCCATAGATTCCTTCACGACCTCCAGGGAATACTTCTCGCACAGCTCGCCGATCCGCTTATACCCCGTCCGAAGAGACGCGATCTGCCCCCACATATCACCCTCCGAGGTCTCAGGGAAACGCACGTTGCTCTTGATCATTTCCAACAGAGGCGTACAGATATCTCCCCGATTAAGAAGCTTCACGCCGGAGAATCTTAACCCCTCCTGATATACCTCCGAAGAATCCGTGGTAAATGAACCTGCCGCCATGCCGCCGATATCCGACCAGTGCGCTTTATTTCCAACAAATGCGAGCAGCTCATCCCCGTAGAATACGGGCATGACCATCCCGATATCCGACAGATGGGTTCCTCCGCCCATATACGGATCGTTGATCAGGAACACATCGCCCGGATGCATATTGTCTTTGCCGTACTTCGCAATGATCTCCTGTATCATCGGTGCGATCAGGCCGATGAATCCGCACGCTCCGTTTCCCTGTGTCAGAAGCTGTCCTTTGGCATCCGCAATACCGCTGGCATAGTCCAGGGTCTCATAGATGATCGGGCTCATGGAGGTCCTGGCAAATGCATAGAACACCTCGTTGCTGACCGCAATCAGAGAATCTTTTACTATATCTAAGGTCACTGGATTCACTTTTACCTCTGCCATTATTCCTGCACCTCCGTTTCAATGATCAGATTGCCGTATGTATCTACCTTAAGCCGCTGCCCCTTCGCCGCAACCGTAGACGCCGCCGTCTCCTCTACGATCACAGGCCCTTCCAGCACCGCGCCGCTTCCTAACTTCTCCCGCTCGTAGATCGGCGTATCGAGCCATCCCTCGTCCGTGAAATATATCTTGCGGGTCTCTTTTAACGCTTCCTCGACCGGTCCCTGCTGCGGTTCGATCGGCGCAAGGCTCGGCTTCATCAGGCGGCCGTAGGCAACCAGATGAAGATTCACGATCTCTGTCGGTGTATCCGGCAGACGGAAGGTATAGAAATGCTCGTGGGTATCATGGAACCTGTTCACGATCTCTTCCTTCACCTCATCCGTCCACGGCACCGGAGGCACCTTCACCTTTACCGTGTGCTCCTGTCCCATATAGCGCATGTCCGCTATGAAGTGGAAGATGATCTGATCCTTGTCCACGCCCTCCTTCGCGAACTGCTCATGCGCTTCCCGAAGCAGGCCGTCCCACATCTGATTCAGTTCTTCGGAGCTGACCTCGTTCATCCGCCGGATATTGGTCTGGATATAATCATGGCGTACATCTGTCATCAGCATGCCCCACGCTGAGAATACCGGCGCTGCGATCGGTACAACGACCTTGCGGATATTCAGTTCTTTGGCCAGATACGCACAGTGCATCGGCCCGCCGCCGCCGAACGCAACCATGGTGAAATCTCTCGGATCATATCCCCTTCTCACGGAGATCAGCTTTAACGCATTGAACATGTTCGCCTCCGCGACGCGCAGGATGCTCATGGCCGCCTCTTCTACATTCATGCCGAAGGCATCTCCTACCTTCTCCTGTATCGCTGCCTTCACTGCATCAAGATCTACTTCATTGTCAAAATTCTCCGGCGAAAGCCGCCCTGTCACCAGGCAGGCATCCGTTGTCGTCGGTTCCGTTCCGCCGATGCCGTAGGCAACCGGTCCCGGCAGCGCCCCTGCCGACTGAGGCCCCACCTTCAGAGACCCGGCCTCATCGATCCATGCGATCGAGCCGCCTCCGTTGCCGATCTCAACGATATCCACGACCGGAGCCATGATCGGATATCCCGCATAGCTCTCAGTCCGCTCAATCCGATACTCCGTCGTCACCTTCACCTCACCGCCGTCGATCAGAGAACACTTCGCCGTCGTTCCGCCCACGTCAAAGGCTATAATGTTCTTCTCCCCGATCACCTTGCCGAGAATCGCAGACCCATACACGCCTGCGACCGGCCCTGACTCCACCATATTGATCGGAGTTCTCTTCGCCTGTTCAAACGTGGTCGTTCCGCCGTTGGACTGCATGATATATTCCTTGGCGTCACACCCGATCTCCTTGATCCTGCCGTCCAGACGGTCAATATAAGAAGACGCGACCGGCATAACATAGGAGTTAAGCGCGACCGTAGAAGTCCTCTCATACTCCCGCCACTCTCTCGTAACTTCAACCGAGGAAGTCACGAAGACCTCAGGCCACAGCTCACTTATAAGCTCAACCGTCCTGCGCTCATGTATATCATTTGCATAAGAATTGATATAGCATACCGCGATTGCTTCTGCCCCTTCCTTCTTGAAGAACTCTACTGCAGCCCTGATATCCTCTTCTTCAAGCTCCGTCAGGATCTTTCCCTCGAAGTTCACGCGTCCGCGCACTTCCTTCCTCAGATATCTCGGGATAAATGGTCTTGGCTTCGCAAATACCATATTGAACAGATCCGGGCGGTTGCATCTTGCGATCTCCAATACATCCCTGAATCCCTTCGTCGTGACCAGCCCCGTCTTCGCTCCCTTGCGCTCGGTCAGCGCGTTAATGATCGTCGTTGTCCCGTGGATAAAATCCGTAATCTCTTCCGGCTGTATCCCGCTCTTCTTCATTACATTGATAACGCCCTCTTCAAAATTCGGCGGCGTCGTGTGGCTCTTGGCCAGAACCGTCCTGCCCTTGTCATCTACGGCAACCAGGTCCGTAAATGTTCCGCCAATGTCTGTTGCAACTCGCAAAATTATCCCGCCTTTCTTATCCATCCTGATCTTCCGGCTTACTAATCTCCCGGCTTACTGATCGAAACACTCCTTATCCGCATCGCTTAATCTTCCGGCTTACTGATCGAAACGCGCCATATCAGCATCACTTAAAATTCGATCCCGCGCCCCAACGCATCCTTAAGGTAGGTGTTCACTTCCTCCAGCTTCCGGATCATCTCCATCTTCTCCTCCCAGTCTTCCCCTTCCATCTCTTTATTCACCAAACGCTGCTGGATATTCTTGATTTCTTTGATCATTTCTTCTGTCATAATAATTCCTCCCTATGATCTGCCGATTTCTTACAAGAATATTTTAACACATAATCTGCCTCTAATGTATCGAAAATTTACTCCAAACCTCATTTTCCACCCCTATTTCGGATGAAACGAACCGTTCTCCGCCCGTTCTGCTATAATCCTTCAAGGCCGCATAGACATATTTCGCCCCAATGAGGATGACCGGCGCATTCACAAATACAAGCGCAATATTGATAAAGTCTGTAACATTCCAGAGATTATCTAACTCCTGTCCCGAGAGAACACACAATACACCGATCGGAACAAATATCAGAGACCCGAGCGCGCGGACCAGGTTGGTACACTTTGCTGATTTTGTAATCCTTGTTCCGGCAATAACCGCAAAAGACACAAGCCCCAGTAAAGTGGTGAATGCAAACAGTGCATAACAGATACAGACAATAAACGCTACTATGGAATCGCCTGCCGTTCCCGGCACTAGAGCCTGGGTAGACTGAAGAAATACATCAATAGTAGAAGACTTCAGGGCTTCCCAGTCATAGGCTGCATTGTCCCAGAGGTGCGCCCCGCATACCACATATCCGGTAAGCGTACAGATAACGATCGTATCCAGAAAAACACCGATCGCCTGTATAAATCCCTGTGAACAAGGATGATCCTGCTCTGCAACTGCCGCTGACATCGTAATCGTACCCTGGCCGGCCTCATTAGAAAGCAGCCCTCTCTTAATACCCTGGGACAGCACGACGCCGAATCCTCCGCCAAAAACTGCCTGCGGTTTAAACGCGCCGATAACGATCGCCTGCATAAACGACGGAAAATACTGGATGTTAAGGATAACCAGGATGAGAATGATTCCGCCGTAGATCACTGCCATGACCGGAACCATCTTATCTGTGATAGCGGTAACTCTCTTTATCCCTCCGAAGACTACCCCGGCAATACCCACGATCAGAATCACAGCAATTACATAATACAGCGGAGAAGTTCTGTTGGTTTCAGCCCCGGTCAATGTCTCCACCGCTTTTCCTGTAGCTGTAAATACATGGAAGGTCTGAATCGGAATACTCGACATCGCATAAGCGATAAACGCCACGGCTAACAAGACTCCTACGCCTTTCTTATTCCCCAATAGCTTCTGCCCGTAATAGGGAAGGCCTCCCACATATTCGTCCCCGTCTTTTTCTTTGAAAATCTGCGACAGCGTAGCTTCGATGAATGAACTCGCCATCCCGAATAACGCGGATATCCACATCCAGAATATAGCTCCCGGGCCGCCGACTGCCACGGCTCCCGTTACTCCCGTCAGATTGCCGGGTCCTACGCGCATCGCCGTACTTAACAGAAACGAAGCCAACGGGCTTACACCCACGTCGCCTTTCTTTTTCTTCGCCAGGCTCTTCATTCCCGCCTTAAAAAACCGGAACTGAACGCCTCTTGTCTTCCATGTGAAGAAGATCCCCATCCCAACCAGCAATATAATGGCAAACGGGAAATTGCCTATAACAGGAATTCCCGAATACCATTCAAGATTCGTCGGGAAACTCCACAAAAAGTCTGTAACCGGAGCCATTGCGATAAACCAGCTGTCTACTATATCAAATATTTTCTGCATATTATATCTCCTCTTATCCTCTTACTCTACATTCCTTTACCGTTATCTCATTCTGTTTTCCATGCAATGATCATAGATCTCTCTGCCTGTTGCGAACCACACGCCCTCATGCCCTGTCATAAACTGCAGAAATTCTCTTATCAGAGCCGTCCGCCCCGGGCTTCCGGCCGTCTGCGGATCTAACTGCATGGTGTAGCAGAGGTTGTGATGATAGTGTCCTGTGAATTCATCCTTCCAGTTGGAGAGGACATTGCTGTAATTAGCGATACGCCCCTGTCCGGCCGGAAACGCCGGCCTGTAATTGAACGCGAAATACGGAAGATCAAAATTAGCCCACTGCATCGGGATCTGAAGTATCTCGTCCCCCTCTTCGCTGACCTTCATAAAATACGGCCTATCGTCGTCAAATAGATCGCTTGAATATACCATCCCGCATTCTCTTGCAATATTAAGGGTCTCACGCATCAGGTCTCCGAGCGGCGCACGGAACCCTTCCGGCTTCTTTCCGCATGCTTCTTCAATAGCCTTTGCCGCCTTGGCGATCCGTTCTCTCTGTTCGCCATAGCTAAGAAGAGAAAAGTTCTCATATTCATACCCGTGGCAGGCGATCTCATGCCCTCTGTCCACTACCTCTTTGACCGCTTTCGGATAGACTTCCGCCGTCCTTCCCGGCACGAAGAACGTAGCCTTGATCTGAAATTCATCGAACAGGTCAAGAAGTCTCGGAAGCCCGTGGGTCATCCCGTACTGCCCAAGAGAAAGGGTCTTCGGCATATCTGCAGCCTTCTCATCCAGAGAGAGCCAGAAAAACTCTGCCGAAAGATTCACCGTTATAAATGCCGCGCACTTTTTGCCTTCCGGCAGTTTCATACCTTTTGCGTACATATTCTATGCCTCCTTTCCTTCGCCGTCAGGCGTATTCCTTCTGCTTCCCGGTTTGTGACTCTGCTGATTCTTCCTTGGATATGCCTGTTTCCAATATTTTGCGATCTCCCTGCCGGTCGCTATCCATACGTCCTCATGCGACGTTATTTCCCTAAGAACCTCTTCCAGTACAAGAATCCTTCCCGGCGCTCCCGATATCTGGGGATGCATCAGGAATACGATACAAAGCCCCATATCATAATAGCCCCTGAATTCACGGATATCGTTATCCTGCACATTCCTGTAGCAGCTGATCCGGTCAAGGCCTGACGGCTCCGCCGGATATACGCTGTACGCCTGCGCCACATAATCGTCCAGTTCCCATTTGGAAGGGATCTCAACCAGGTCTGACTCCTCTCCGTCAAGAACCGTATAATACGGCTTGTCATCACCGCGCATGGAACTGGAATAGGCGAATCCCATCTCCGACAAGATATACGGAGTACGCACATGCCAGTCTCCCGACGGGGTACGGAAGCCTTCCGGTTCCTTTCCCGTAATCTCCTTGATGATCCGCTGGGTTTTCCCGATAATCTCCCTCTGCTCTTCTACCGTCTTCTCCACAAACCGCTCATGGGTATATCCATGATTCCCGATCTCATGCCCGGCATCCGCGATCCTGCGGACCACTTCCCGATTATGCTCTGCTACGAAGCCCGGTACATAGAATGTCGCCTTCACCTTGTACTTGTCCAGCAGGTCAAGTATCATATCCACACAGCGGTTCGGCCCGTACTGCCCGATAGAACGGGCGCGTATCAGCTTCCCGGCGTTCGGCTCGTCCGCCGACATGTTCCGCCAGATAACATCCCCGTCCAGATCAAAACTGAACATGACCGCGCTTCTCTTGCCTTCCGGCCACTTTACTCTCTCCATCATATCGCTCCTCTCTGCTCATACGTCTGATTCACTTAACTTACAACTTAGATGCTTAGTCGCTTAGTCTCTAAGTTATTTATAAACTACCCCTGTTGATCCGTCAATATCTTTTGTCATTTTCAACTTATTGTTTCAGACAATCGATCGAATCCTGAAGATGTTCATACATCAGCCTTCCGGCACGCTCTTTGTCCCGGTCTCGGATCGCCTGAATGATCCGGCGGTGTGACTCCAGCTCTTCTTCCCCGGAAACCTTCTCCAAAATATCGGAAAATTTCCCGTACATCATATCGAAAATCGCGTTTAACACGATTTCCAACGTCTGCGTCATGAACACGCTGCCCGTCTTCGCAGCGTATAATTTGTGCAGCTTGAACTCTCCCTCTGTCCTTCCCGTCTCCTGAAAACGCTTTTCAAGCACTCTGTATGCATTCTCCAGGTCTTCGATATCCCTTTCCGAAGCATTGCGGATGATCAGCTCCACCCCTCTCACTTCAAGAGGCTGCCGAACCTCATAAGCCTCTATCATGGAACAGCGCTCCAGATTCTTGCTGAGACTGTCTGTACTCCCAATTAACTGCGACTGCTTCCTTAAGAACCTTCCCTTCCCCTGATGCGATACAATGACTCCTCTGCTCTCCAGTACGCGGAAGGCTTCCCTCAGCACGTTCCTGCTGACATCAAGCTGTTCCATCAGCTCCCGCTCCGGCGGCATCTTGTCGCCGGGCTTTAGATGCTCGTCATCGATCATCTGATACAGGTCTTTTACCACTTCTTCATACAGCAGCGTTCTTGCTGCCCTGTTCCCAATCCCCATCTTCAATCTCCAGTCCTATCTCTCATCTGCAGCCCGTACACCACATGGCTGAGCACATACTGTCCGCCGTTGACAAACGTTTCGATCAGATTATGATCTACGAATATATCCAGTTCATATCTGCCGCCCAGCTTCGGAGTGCTCCCTGCAAGACGATATCCTTCTATCCCGCCGAACACCTTGCTTCTGTCCGCCTTCACCCTGTCATCCTCGATCCAGATCCGGTAACCGCCGATATCAAGCTCCTGCCCTTCCTTCAAGACGGTCCCAAGCCGGTACGGCATACAACGGAATTCCCCGCAGTACGCCTCAACCGCTATATCACTGCCAGAGGTACAGATCCCGTCCGGCAGAGCATCTAACCTGTCTGAAAAATATCGCTCCGCCTCCTGATGTACCCGAAAGAAGATATGTCCGTCCTGCACCTCTACCACTCTCGGCAGGCACATCATGCCGCGCCAGGGAATCTCCTTTGGCGTCCTCCCTCCCGGCTGGCAATCTGTGTCCTGCCCCGGTGCGCTTTGCCTCTCTCCCACCGCTTGGGGCATCCGCATCCAGGCGATCATTACCCTTCTGCCGTCCTTATCTACATTGGTCTGCGGCGCGTACAGATCCATGCCGTAATCGATCAGCCTCATCTCCTGCCCAAGCTTCAGCTCACAGACTGACGCATCATATTCCGCAAGCGCGCACATGGCCTGATGGGCATACTCCAATCCATCCTCCGACACGTACATCGGCGAACCCACGAATACAGATTCACCGCCGGCTCTGAACAGATCCGGACATTCCAATATCTTCCCGAACTGCCCGCTGCGGCACTGGCTTACATATTCCCATTCCCTGGCGTCCCTGCTGCGGTAGAACAGCACACGTCCGCCCTGCTCCTCATAGGTGCTTCCAAGGATCATATAATAATGCTCCCCGTCCTTCCACACCTTGGGATCTCTTGTGTGCGCACGGTTCGCGATCTCCTCATCCATGATCACAGGGATGATCTTCTTCTTGTCCTTCCAGTTGTCAAAATGATATCCGTCCTTTGACACGATCATCGCCTGGCTGGTCTCATAATGATCCCCGGGCGCAACGTGAATATCCTCCTCATCCGTCTCAAGATACCTGACCGCCGAATAATACAGATACAGTTCCCCGTCCTTCTCAATGGCGCTCCCCGAGAACACGCCGTTCTGATCATAAGCCTTCGTCGGAAACAGCGCGATCCCCAGATGCTCCCAATGTATCAGATCTTCGCTCACCGCATGCCCCCAATGCATGGTCCCCCACACCGGCGCATACGGAAAATACTGGTAAAACAGATGGTATCTCCCCTTATAATATATAAAACCGTTCGGATCGTTCATCCAGTTCCCCGGCGCTCTCAAATGTACAATATCTCTCCTCATAAAACGCAACCTCTTCTACTAATTATCTTCATACAGGACAGCCGTTGACAGCCGGACTCCCATACATTTTACATGATCATTATACCCCCTTGCCGCTCATCCTACAAGCCCATCCTATTCCCCCGTATTTTTGAGAAAAGGCTGTGAATAGCAACAAGGCTGTTGTATAACAGGAATCTCCTTTTATCCAACAGCCTTGTGTGTATCGTATTTATTTTACTGCACCGGCAACCACGCCTCCGATAATCTGCTTCTGAAGTACCACATACAGAATCAGGATCGGCACGACGCACAGCAGAAGTCCTGCCATAATGGTTCCGTAATCCGCCGAATAGGTCCCGTAGAAGCTATAGGTAGACAGCGGCAGAGTCAGTAGCTTCTTATCCGTCAGCACCAGAGACGGAAGCAGGAAATCATTCCAGAATGCCAGTGAATTCAGAATCACCATCGTGGATATGATCGGCTTCAAGAGCGGCAGCACGATCTTGAAAAATGTCTGGGAATGGGTACAGCCGTCAATATACGCGGCCTCCTCAAGCGCCATGGGCACATTGCCTTTGATAAACCCATGGAACATGAACACAGACATCGCCATCGAGAACCCGGTATGCATAAATATCAACGTAAGCCTGTGGTTCAATATATTCAGCGTTCCGCCGTAGATACTGACAAGCGGGATCATGATCGCCTGGAAAGGAATGATCATGGACGCTACCATAAGGGCAAATGTAAGCTTCGAGATCCCGTTATTGTGACGAACAATATAGTATGCAAGCATTGCCGCAAACAGCGTCACAAGTACCGTTGCCGATACGGTCACGAGCAGCGAATTCTTAAAAGCATTGATGAAATCCATCTGCGTAAATGCCTTAACAAAATTATCAAAGGACAGTCCCTTTATGGTGAACAGCCATGAAAACGGACTCTTAATGATATCTCTCTTCTGCTTCAGAGAATTGATCACTACCATGATAAACGGGAACATATATGCTATGAAGATAATGACCAGCCCTGCCATTGCAAGCGCATTCATCACTTTTCTCTTCGTACCGCCGACTGTTGTCTGTTTCATTATGCTTCCACCTCCTGTTTCTTCGTTAAGTAAACTTGAAGACCGCTGATCACCGCAACGATGATAAATAGGATCAGCGCCTCCGCCTGACCTACGCCGAACTGCCTTGACGTGAACGCCTTCTCATACACATGCATCGCCGCCATCTCCGTTGTTCCATAAGGCGCGCCTGCGGTCAATGACAGGTTCACATCATATACCATGAACGCACGGGACAGGGTCAGGAACAGGCAGATCGTGATCGAAGACATCATAAGCGGCATGATGATATTCTTAAGCTTGACGAAGCCTGACGCCCCGTCGATGCTCGCCGCCTCCATCACATCCTCGCTCAGCCCCATGAAGCCCGCCACATAGATCAGGATCATATAACCGGACAGCTGCCACACAGATACGACCACCAGCGCAATGAACGCATTGGTCGGATCAGACAGCCAGGAGACCTCGAACAGCTTCCAGCCCGTACTCTCCCCGATATTGACAAATACCCGTGAAAATACAAACTGCCAGATATAACCAAGCACGATACCGCCGATCAGGTTCGGTGTAAAGAAGCCTGCACGGAAGAAATTCTGTCCCTTGATCCCTCTCGTAAGAAGATAGGCAATGGCAAACGCCAGTACATTCACGATCAATACCACGAAGATCACATACTTGAAGGTAAGGAGCAGTGACGTCCAGAATTGCCCGTCCTGCATCACACCGCCGAAATTCTTAAGGCCGATAAAATTCTTAACCTTCGATACACCGTTCCAGTCTGTAAGTGTCAGATAGACACCATATACAAAGGGTATAATGACAACTGCAAAGAAGCAAAACATCCCTGGCAATGCAAACATGCAGAAATCCTTCCCGTTATTTTTTGATCTCATATTCCGCTCCTCCTATTCCTGCTCATCCCAGTATTCCTGAATAGACTCTGTAAGCTCTTCCCTGTCGCTTCTATCCACAAGGTACTTCTGCATTGCCGCTCCTAATACCGCCCAATGATCGTTCGGCACGATCGCGGATGCATTGAATGCCTTTCCTTCATGGACCTTCTGGTATATGTCCGCGCTCAGCGGATCGCTTGGTTCATATGGGTTATTCTGAAACGGCGGGATGATATTGCAGGTCTTAACAAGCATCTGCTGTCCGATCTCGCTGAACACGATCCAGTTCAAGAATTCCTTCGCAGCCTTCTGCTCCTTCTCTGTCGCGATCTGTCCGTCCAGCATCACCTGCTTGGACGGAGACGCCTGGATCTGCTGATTCACAAAATCATCCTCGTCGTCGTTCAGGAAATACGGCAGGAATCCATATTCATCCTCTTCTTCGGCGCCGGCCTCTGAGATGTTCGGCCATGCCCAGTTCCCGTTGAACCAGAATGCGGTCTTTCCGTCCGCCAGGTCGATCGCCATCTCATCATAGTCCGCTCCGAGAGGATCTCCCTTCGCCACGTTGTATTTCTTCAACATGTCGAATGTATCAAGGAACTCTGACAGCCTGTCATAGGATGCAAGGTCAAGCTTACCCGCTTTGATCTTCTCGATCACTTCCTGCGCCCCTTCGCTGGTTCCCTCGTATGTCTCATAGATGTACTGGAGCTGATGGGCGCCGAGCGACCAGTCTTCCTTCGCCATAGATACCGGCTTCTCCATCCCCGCGTCCACCAGACGGTCAAGAAGCTTCAAGAAATCCGCCTGGGTCGTAACGGAATCCGCGTCAAAGCTCTCGCCAAGCGTCTCCTCGATCACCGCCTTGTTGTAAATGATGCCCCTTCCTTCGATACAAAGCGGAAAACTATATACCTTGCCGTTCACCTCAGTAATATATCCTTCCGCCTCCTCAACCCACGGTTCTTCCGTAAGGTCGGCCGCCTTCTCTTCAGCAAGTGCGATCACATCCGTCGTGTCCAAGATCGACGCTGTCGGCGGCGTCCCGGAATTATAGAGGCTTACCACCTTCGTATACGGAGAATCTCCGTCCGTAACCGGCATAACCTCCACGTGGACGCCGGATTTCTTCTCATACTCAGCTCCCATCTTCTCCAATGCCACCTGGATCTCAGCCTTGGAATTCAGAAGCGTGATATTGGTTCCGCTTAAGGACGAATCGTACTCGAATGTATCCACCGACGTATCGATCGGCACTTCCTTCTCCTCCTCGTTGGGATCGTCCGGATCGCTGGCGAACCCAAAGCGGCAGCCCGTCAGCATGGTCGTCAGCAGTACCGCCGCCAACACCGGCGGGACAGCCTTTGTCACCAATTTCTTTCTCATGACTCATTCCTCCTAGTTTTGTAATATTTACCTCATATAACCGGTAAAGTAACCGGTTATTTTATGTGTATAATATCATTATTATATACATCCGTCAATTGTCAAAATCAACTTTGTGAATTCCATCCAAATCTGATATTTTAAAATTGTATATCTTCCACAAAACCGGTTACTTAACCGATTATTGATTGTCTGTTTCACTGGCTTTTGATATACTAGTGTATTATGATACGGTTGAAAAATACCAGAAAGGTTATTGTTATATCAGACATTATGAGACACAAAAAGAATGTTACATTCAACGATATCGCCAAGTACACCCATTTCTCCAAGACTACGATCTCACGGTATTTCAACGATCCGGATTCGCTGACCCTTGAAAATCAGGAAATTATTGCGAAGGCTCTTGTGGATCTCGATTATAAAGAAAATAAAGTCGCACGTATTCTCGCCAACGGGAAGACCGAATTTATCGGCATTATCATCCCGAATCTGTTCTTCCACTATTATTCCGAGATGCTAGACCAGATCCTTGCCACGTACGAAACCTTCGGCTACAAATTCCTTGTCTTTATCGGAAACGGACAGGAGGAAACGGAGCGCAACTATATAAAGGAACTGCTCGCTTACAAGATCGAAGGACTGATTATCTTAAGCCATACCATTCCTTCCAGAGAATTGTCAGAGCTTGGAATCCCTATCGTGACGATCGAGCGCGAGGACAGATATGTATGCAGTGTGAATACCGACAACTACATGGGCGGCTACCAGGCAGCCAGCCTTCTGGCCAGGCATCGCTGCGATGTCATCATTCATATCAATTACATTAAGGCAACCGTCCATTCCGAGATCCCTGCTTACGGACGTATAGAAGGATTTCTTGACTGCTGCAAAGAACACAGCATCCGGCACGAGATGATCCTGAAGGAGATGGATGATACTTACGAATCCACCTCGCGCTATCTGTCAGATGTTCTGGAAAATATTGCCGGGAAATACCAGGGCCTTAAAAAAGGATTGTTCGTATCCAACGATACGCACGCAAACGTCCTGGTCAATCTGCTCGTGAGAAGGCACGGGAAGCTTCCTGATGATTTTCTTCTGGTGGGCTTCGACAATTCGCCGATCTCCCGGGAAGCAGTCATTCCCATCAGTACGGTCGGACAGCAGGTTGATAAGATTGCCTCTGAGGCGGTCAGTCTCTTGGTGGAACAGATGAATGAACGCAAAAAGAGGTGCCCCATTCCGCTTGAAGCGCCGATCCATAAGGTGATTCCACCTATACTTTTCAGACGGGAGACTACCGAGAGGTAGCCTCCCGTCCGGCTTATCTCAGTCCCATGATCCGGAACTCTTCCGCTTCCTTCCCAATCTGGCAGAGCAGCCGCTTCATACCTTCCTCCTTCACATTGCCGTCAAGACTCATGGTAATCTGCTGTCTTCCGTTCTTAATCTCCAACTGCATCCCGCAGATTCCTACCCGGTTCAGCTTCGCCATATTCACGAAAAGATTCAGATCGCTGTTCTCTAAGCTGCAGCTAAAACCGATCTCCACATTTCCATGGTCCGCATCTGCCGAAAGCCCCGCCTTATCAAGCGCATCTGCTATAACCTGCTCCTGCAGACTGCCTAACAGACCATATTCATATCTCCTGCAGACACTCATGAGATGCTTAAGGAATGTTACATACTCCTCACGGATCCCGGCGTCCACGTCCGAAGAACGCCGTTCGATGACCGCACGCTCCCGTTCCGGCACATACACATCCCCGCCCAAGACAGCCTTCACCTCTGCCACATGCTTTGCGCATTCCATCCTTCTGATAAATAACGGCTTGATTGCACTGTCAATGGAATCAATCTCTACACGGATTTCCTCTAAAGTCATATCTTTTATACTCCTTATCGAATAGCGCTCTACATATTCATCCGCGCAACAACCTCTGCCGCTCTCAGGCTTCCTGCCACGCCGCCGATCCCCGTCTCACGGAGGCTTACATCCATCTTGTCGCCGACTTCCTTCATTGCATCGATCACCTGATCTACCGGTATCTGGCTCACAATTCCGGCAAGCGCCATATCTGCTGCCGCAACTGCGTTAAATGCTCCGCCTACATTCCTCTTTACACAGGGAACCTCTACCAGTCCGCCTACCGGATCGCACACCAATCCCATGAGATTCTTAAGCGCCATCGCACAGGCATCCCCGATCTGAGCGGTACTTCCGCCCTTAACATGGCAGATCGCCGCCGCCGCCATACCTGAACCCGAACCGACCTCAGCCTGGCATCCGCCCGACGCGCCCGCAAGGTATGCGCGGTTCGCAATGATCTGCCCGATACCTGCCGCCACGTACATTGCTTCGATCATCTTCTCCTCAGGAACATCATATTCCCTGTAATATGTCACAAGGACTGCCGGCAGCACGCCGCATGCACCTGCCGTCGGAGCCGCGACGATACGCTTCATACAGGCATTGTTGCATCCCATCTTAAGTGCATTGGACATTACCTTTGCCATAAAATCTCCGCACAGGGTATCGCCCGCCTCCCTGTATGCGTCTACCAGGCCGCCTTCTTTTCCTACCATCCTGCTTCTGGACATCAGCTCCGGGTCATAGGCGTCCAGACCGTCCTGCATCGCCTGCCACATACGCTTCATCTCTTTCCAGGAATCTTCTTCCGTAACGCCGCGCTCTCCGGCATCCTCAAGCTGCACTGCCTTCCAGAACCCGATCCCTTCCTTCTCGCACCTTGACTGTGCTTCTTCCATTGACTGATATGACATATGCTTCTATATCCTTTCTTTCACTAATTCTTTCTTTAATTCTCTCTTTAATTCTTTCTCTTATCCTTTCTATCGCTATGTTCTCACCGGATATCAATTCGCAAGCAGGAATTTGACACGGATGATCCCCTTCTTGCTCTCCAGCGCTTCCATCGCCTCCTTCGGCACGATCTGGTCTGTCTCGACTACCATGACCGCGTAGCCGCCGCGCTTATCCCTGAATACCTGCATGGTTGCAATATTGATCTGCGCATCGCTGAGCGCCGTTGCCACTTCCTTGATCCGCCCCGGCTCGTCCGCGTTGCGTATGATCAAAGTGTTGCTCTCCCCGCTGAAATTCACATCAATCCCGTCCAGCTTGCATACTCTGATCCGTCCGCCTCCGATCGAATAAGCCTGGATCTTCATGGTATTCACACCTTCGGCTTCCATGATGATCTGCGCTGTGTTCGGATGAGCCTCCTTGATATCCTTCGGCTCAATGGTAAATTCCATTCCCGCCTCCTTCGCGGCCTCAAAACTGTTCGGAATCCTCATATCGTCCGGCTTCATACCCAGAAGACCCGCAATCAGCGCCTTGTCCGTTCCATGTCCTTTCCCCGTAGCTGCAAATGATCCGTGCAGATATACGGCCGCTTTCTCCGGCTGTCTGCCGAAAAGCTGTCTGGCGATCATTCCGATCCGCGCCGCACCCGCTGTGTGTGAGCTGGACGGCCCTACCATGACCGGTCCTAAAATGTCAAATATACTTCCCATTTTCTTTTCCTCTTCCTTTTTTATTTTGACATGTATCTTCCTCTATTATACTTGGAATATCTGCCGTTTACAATCTGCCGGCTTCATCTTTTTGCATTATTTTTACCGCTTCTTTTCCTCACATCCCGAATCTGTCCGCATACAATGCAGTAACTAATATAACTATGACAGAAGGACGATAATTATGTATCTTATTTTTCCTTGCATCCTGCTTTTACTCATCATCTGTGCACTCCTGATGACGTGGCGCAGGAAAGCGATCACCAGAAAACTCTGCTGCATGCCTGTTCAGGAGAAGCTAAAAAAGCTGAACAGACTTACACAGCCTTTTGGTTTCAAATATCTCTTATCTCAGGACATCTTTACCTCCTTAAAAGACGCCTGGCAGAGAGATCTGGGATACTGCTGGCTCTACGACCGGCACGCCGCCGCCTTCGGCATGGTGCTCGACTGCGAGACCATTTACTTCGATTACAGGGATTGTACATGGCTCATCGAACTGTGGAAAGGGCAGTACGGGATCAATACCGGCGCCGAGATCGGGATCTACAAAGCAGACTCCCTCGTTCCGCGAAACCAGAGACGCTCCGCGCTCTTCCATACCGTCCCGGACAAAGATCTCCCGTTCTTTGAATATACGCTGTACCGCGGGATGATGCCTGTCTTCCGAACAGCACAAAGGCACTGGTGGCTGACCGGGTTCCGTATGGGGGAATACAGCGAACCTGACGAGCTGTTCATGAAGGTATCGATCACCTTCCCTTCCACCGAAATGCAGGTCGCATTCGTAAGAGGGCTCATCGACCGCAATTACAAGCCTGAAGACATCTGTATCGACCATCAGCAGGTCTGCTTCGACCTATGCGTACCGCACACAAGACAGCCCCGGCGCCCGCACTCCATCCGGGCCGCGTATTCCCAATGGAAGAACCGGATATTCCTTAAGCTGTACTGCCGCGTTACAAAGCATTTCTGCCTGACATTGGATAAGTTATTATATCTGTACGAATACCTGCCGTTCGCATTCCGCCACATGCTACGCATACGGACATCCCGCCGTCCGCGCCGTCTGAAATACCGCCGCAACAAAAGGAGGCATCGGCATGACTGCTGACAGGCGGCTTACGGCTGCCTTCGCGCATGCTCCTGCATTTCCGCTCTGCCATTCCTCCCGCTACGTCTTATTCAGCGATTGTCACAGGGGATGCGGCACGAATAATGACAACTTCCTAAAAAATCAAAACCTGTACTTCGCAGCCTTGCAGCATTATTACAACTGCGGTTTTACCTATATTGAACTGGGCGACGGCGACGAGCTGTGGGAGAACCGTTCTTTCAAGACGATAAAGGAAATCCATAACAACACCTTCTGGCTGCTGTCCAGGTTCTATGCAGACGGCCGGCTGATCATGCTGTACGGAAATCACGATATCGTCAAACGCAAGAGACAGTTCACCGGCAAATACTGCTCCTACTACCCCTGCAGCACTTGCCAGGAAAGAGACCTGTTCCCGGGCATTGTCTTCTATTCCGGCGCCGTCCTGAAGAATACGGCATGGGGACGGGATATCTTCCTGACTCACGGCCACCAGGCTGATTTCTTCAACAGTGTGCTGTGGCGCACCTCCCGGTTTCTGGTCAGGTATATCTGGAAACCGCTGGAATCAGCCGGCTTCCTGGACCCCACCAGCGCCGCTAAGAACAATATGAAGAAGAAAAAGGTGGAACGTATCCTGACCGACTGGGCAGGGAAGAACGACTGCATCCTGATCACAGGGCACACACACCGCCCTATGCTGGATGAAACAGTCTCGTACTGCAATACCGGAAGCTGCGTACATCCAAGATGTATTACCTGCATGGAAATCGAACAGCTTCAGATATCACTGGTAAAATGGACGATCAAAACACATCCTGACCGCACCCTCTATGTGGCGCGCGAGGTTCTGTCCGGACCGTACCGGCTAGGATAGAAAGAGACTATGCCAACCCATACTGGCTGGGATAGAGGACGACTATACCAGCCCAAGGCTTCTCAGTATATATAGCCATCCTGTCAATGTAAATGCACTGAACAGAGTTGTCAGCATCACCGCACTGGAAGACAGCACACCCTCATGCCCCATATTCTTCGCCATCACGAAGCAGGTCACCGTGGTCGCCGAACCGAGCATCACCAGGATCGCCACTAATTCTTCCTGACGGAATCCAAGCCGCACCGCTGCCGGAAGAAACAGCGCGCAGAAGCCTACCAGCTTGATAAATGCCGCCGTAGCCGCAGGCCCGACCCTGGCAAACGCTTTGCGAAGATCGAATGCCGCCCCCATCGCCATCAGCCCCAACGGGGTCGTCACCCCTGCGACCTCCGACACAAGCTTACCCATGATCTTCGGCATAGGAAGCCGAAGCAGTGACCAGATAAGCCCGGCCGCAATTCCCAGAATGATAGGATTGGTCACGACACCTTTCAAGGTCTTCCTTATCACTCCCTTATCCAGACCGCTCTGTCCAGGTTTAAAAAGTGTGAGGACCAATACCGCGATGATATTATAGAGAGGTACGCTGCCGATGATCATAAGCGGCGCCATGCCCGCCGTCCCATAGATATTCTGGATAAACGCGATCCCAAGGATCGCCGCGCTGCTCCGGTAAGACGCCTGGATAAATTCACCCCTCAGCGACCGGTCCTTCCACAGACATGATATTCCGGCAGATATTGCTATGCTGACCACCGTCGCGCCAAAGCAAAACAGCACGAACTTCACATTCCACACTCTATCAAAGTCTACCGTTGCCAGATCTCCAAACAGCAGGAGCGGCAGCGGCACTTTGAACACGAACCGGTTCAGCTTCGATGCAAATTCATCGTCCATCCATCCGATCTCATGCAGCACATATCCCAGAACCATCATCAGGAATATGGGAACCGTCGCGTTCAGGCTGAATATCAGATTTTCCATATATCAAACATTCCTTTCCGCCGCTCTTCTCTCTATGATTCCGGCAGGCAAATAACATCTGGATCCAGAGAATTAAGACAGTCCTAAATTCAAACGGCAATATCTACGTTAAATACTTACAGATTCCAGAATATGCCCGGTAAAGCTCCTCATAGGTCACCCGGCAGTTCGCCGGACTTGTGGACGGCAGTACAAACGCCTCCATCCCCGTCTTCGGATAACAGTACCTCTTGTATAACTGCGCCGCCTTGGTTCCGGTCGTGAAGATCGCCCGAATATCCGCATATTCCAATATCCGGCTCATATCATTCGGCACCGGATTGCGGATACTGCTGTCGTCCGCACCTTCGATCTCACATCCCGCCAGCACGTCCCACACCGCGATCTTATTGCGAAGCGCAAACGCAATCTTGTCCTCCCGTGCAACCGGAAGCTCCTCCCCGCACACATCCGACACTACCTTCCAGAAACGGTTGCGCGGATGGCCGTAGTAGAAGCCTGTCTCCCGCGACTTAGGGGACGGCATGGTTCCAAGCATCAGGACGCGCGATTCCTCGTTAAAGACAGGGGCAAAATCATGTGTAACCTTCATCATTCCTATTGATCTCCTCGTAATTGATCAGAATAAACTGTCTATATTTTAAAATATATTTGTCTCCGAGCTGTAAAAAATCTTGCAGATTTTCTTATAACATGCAATTCCATACTTGTGAATAGTCTGCATCCCATCCTGCTTCAGAATATCAGCATATCCGTTGGCTTCAATCTGTTCCATTGCAGCATTACATGCCCGATCATACGCCCCATTCTCCGCATACTTAATTTCAAATACACATCCGATCTTCGCCGCCGGCACTTCCAGGCATATATCTGTGTAACCACTGCCTGATTCCGCATTCGATATAACACTCCAGCTTCCTTCTGCACGCAATAATCCAAGCAACATGCCATGGAAAAAGTTTTCTTTCATTTCTTTTCTTGCATACGTGTCTCTGATACTAATTGATACAGCCATAAATTCATTAAATAACTGTTGGACTTCCTTATACTCTCCTGATTTTACAGCCTCGCAGAATTGCTTCCATCTGGATGTATCACTCATAATCCTCGTCTTAAACCAGAAGCGAATCTTTTTCTCATAGATTCCCTTTACTTCTTTATTCGGAATCACAAGCTTATGAACTCCGTTCTCTGGCTTATATGCATCCGTCAAATATCCTGTCGCGAAAAGAACGCTCCAGAGATAAGTCTGCCGCTCCTCCTGATCTTCACTGTCAAGATCCGTATAAGTTAACTCCGAAACCAGAACCTTATCCACAGCTTCGCCAGAGATCAGAGCTTCCATCTGACGTTTCGTTGTTTCTGTCGCGTCTGCAAGAATGTCCTGTACGATCGCGTTACTGCTGCTGTTCGCCCAATGCGCCTCCATCGGAGCATCCGACCATACCCGAAGCTTATCACACTGGTTGATCACATCCCATGGACAATACATATCCTCTTCTCCAAAATGATATCCATCATACCATTCCTTTATCTCATCAAAAGACTTCTCAATTCCATAATAAGAAAGCATATCTCTCACTTCGCAATCTGTAAAGCCAAAGTATTCTGCAAACTCCATATCGGATATTGTTCTGACTTTAAAATTATTCAATCCTGTAAAAATACTCTCTTTCGCAATCCTCAAACATCCTGTGATAACAGCAAAATAGAGATTAGGATTCGTCTTAAATGCCTGACTGAATATAGATCGGATCAACCTCACCATCTCGAAATAAAAGCCGTCTTGATATGCTTTATCCAAGGGTACGTCATATTCGTCGATCAGGACGATGACCGGAATACTATAATGCTTGAAAAGCAATTCTGTTAGTAATCTCAAACTCCTATGAAGATTGACCGCTTTCTCAAAATTTTCCTCCATCAGACCATTCAGCTTATTCTTATCAATCTGTGTCAGCTTGTCACTCGTCAGAAGAAAATCCAACCTCCTTGCCTCTTCACCAATTATACTTCCCAGCATATCGTATGCAGTCCGAAAATCTATACCTTCAACATCCTTAAGGCTGATAGAGATAACCGGATATTGCCCCATATACCGCTCACAGATCTCAGTCTCCTTCGAAATCTCCAGACCGTCAAAAAGCGCCGGATCCATTCCAATCTCGAAAAAGCTCTTCAGCATATCCATATTCAGGCTCTTCCCAAACCGCCGGGGCCTTGTGAATAGGTTGACACTTCCTCTTGTATTCACGAGGTCACAGATAAAACCTGTCTTATCGATATAGTAGAAATTATCTCTCTTGAAGTCCTTAAAATATTCAATCCCTATCGGTAGCTTCTTCATCATCCCGCCAATATCCTCCTTGTGGACAGTATAACAACTTTGGACTATAGATTCAATGTGAAATTCTTTGCCGGCTATGAATAAATCGAAATTCCATAATAACTCTTGATATTATTCTCCATCATAAATATAATAAATAAAGGGCAAAGACCAACAGGAGTAAAATAATTATGAGTTCATATCTAAACAGTAAAAAGGCAGCATTTCTTTACAAAGACGAATCTCAGGCCACATACTTTGTTGATAAGACGGCAATGTTCGACGAACTGATTCCTGTCATTGAGCAGACGGCGCTTACGAATACTGCATTGAATACAGCTGTACCTCTCAAGGGAAAGAGTAACAAATACATTTGTGTTACCAGACCCCGCCGCTTTGGCAAGTCCATGATAGCCAGTATGATCGCGGCTTACCTGGGAAAAGGCAGGAATACACGTCCGGTTTTTGACCATCTGGCTGTAAGTTCCCGGGAATGGTATCTTTCACACATTAACCAGCACAATGTGATCTATATGGCCCTGAATTCTCTCCCTGCAAACTGTACATCCTATCAGCAATATATAGACCGAATCAGCAAACGCCTGCTGCGCGACCTAAAAGTAGCTTATCCAGCCGTTGAATCTACTGAAGACGACGCCGTATGGGATGTCTTGAACGATATTCTCGAATCAGAGGATGAGGACACAAAATTTATCTTTGTGTTAGACGAATGGGATTTTATTTTTCACAGAGATTTTGTGACAGAAAAAGACAAGGCCAACTACATTGATTTCCTGAGCAATCTGTTAAAAGACCAACCTTATGTAGAACTTGCATATATGACTGGTATACTTCCGATTGCCAAATATTCCAGCGGCTCCGAATTAAACATGTTCTATGAATACACTATGGCTTCCGAAGAGAGATTCAGTGAATACTTCGGTTTCACAGAAGAAGAGGCCAATATGCTCTTTGCCAGGTATCAGGCTCTAACCAGCACTCCCCATATCACTCTGACCGGACTGCAGATGTGGTATAACGGTTATCATACAAAAAGCGGGAAACGGGTCTATAATCCCCGTTCCATTGTCGCCGCACTGACCAACAACAATCTGGGGAATTACTGGACAAGTTCCGGACCTTATGATGAGATTTATTACTATGTAAAACATAACATTTCCGCCGTAAGAAAGGATCTGGCGCTGATGATATCCGGAATTCCGGTTCAGGCAAATATCCAGGAATATGCTGCGACATCCATGAACCTGGCAACCCGTAATGAGATCTTTTCCGCTATGGTCGTATATGGTTTCCTTAATTATGAAAAAGGCTATGTAAGCGTTCCGAACCAAGAGCTTATGCAGCGTTTTGAAGAGATGTTAAAAAAGGAACCATCTTTGGGATATGTATACAAACTCGCCGAGAAATCCGAAGCAATGCTCAAGGCAACTCTTGACGGCGATATTACAACAATGCTTGATATTCTGGAGTTTGCACATAATACAGAAATCCCTCTGCTGGCTTATAACAATGAAGCCGACCTGGCAGCGCTCATAAATCTTGTCTATCTTGCTGCAAGAGATTATTACCGGATCGTGCGAGAGGATAAAGCAGGAATAGGATATGTTGATTTCATCTTCTATCCGGAGACAGATCACAGCGCAGACAGCATCATTCTGGAATTAAAGGTCGGCCATACAGCAGAAAAAGCGATTGAGCAGATAAAACAGAAAAAATATGCTTTGAACTTTGAAGGGACACTTGGTCAAACATCTAAATATACTGGACGTGTTCTGGGTGTTGGTATCGCTTACGATAAAAATACAAAAAAACATAGCTGTAAGATTGAAGTATTGAAGAGAAAGTATAGCAGATGATGCCTGTCTTGTAACAGGAAATATAAAACATTTTCCAATAAGAACACATATTGTAAAGTATCCAAGAAAGGAAGTGTATATTATGCCGCCAGCATTACAGCCTCAGCCGGAAGTAATCACACTGGAACAGTACGAGGCTCTTCCAGATGAAAAAAGAATGGAAGTCTTCGATGGAATTGTCTATGAAATGGCCAGTCCTTCACAAATACATCAGTCAATTTCTATGCAGCTTTCTACCGTTATAAATAACTATATACTCCATAAAAAAGGGCCTTGCAGTATATTCAGCGCTCCGTTCGATGTAAAGTTATCTGATAGCCCTCTGATAATCGTTCAGCCTGATATAATGGTTGTCTGTGATAAGAATAAGCTGGATGAAAAAAGGTGTAATGGAGCGCCAGATTTCATCATTGAAATCGTTTCTCCCGCCAACCCTTCCGATGACTATATCCGCAAGCTCTACTATTACAAGAATTACGAAGTCCGCGAATATTGGATCGTTGACCCCAGAAGAAAAGTTATTACTGTGAACTACTTTGAGAACAATATCGTAAGCGTTCAATATCCTTTTGACTCTGTTATCAAAGTCAACATTTTTGATGATTTGCTTATCAACTTTTCAGATATTGCTGACTTGCTGAACATTTAGCCACAAAGAAAAGGCATATGTACAGATGTAAATGTGCATTAATGTGAAAAAATAAACTTTCATTGTATATTTTCTCTCCGCGTATTATAATAAGGAAGCACACTAATATGTGCAGCAACAACCGTACTAATCACAAAGGGTGACACCTGCGTGAGAAGGCGCACAGATTCCGATTTATGAATGATCAAATATAGGGGTAGGGATATTCTACCCTTTTCGAACCTGACGCCAGTACGTGTCAGGTCTTTTTTTATCCTGATAACACCGATGAATGATCAACCTTCTATCGATAACAAAGACATGAGGTGATATATGAGAAGCACTGACAACTTTACGATGCCAGATAATTTGAAGCATCTTATTGACAAATTAACTGACACCAGGCAACTGACGAAAGACGAATGGATCCGCCTGATCACCGGACGCACCCCTGATCTCGCAGAGTATCTCTTCACACTGGCAAGGATAGAGCAGCAACGCCATTACGGACACGACGTCTATATCCGCGGACTGATCGAATTCACCAATTACTGCAAAAACGACTGTCTCTACTGCGGCATCCGCAGGAGCAACTCCCGCGCCAGACGCTATCGGCTCTCGGAAGAAGATATCCTCTCCTGCTGCCAGACCGGATATGAATTGGGATTCCGAACCTTCGTACTGCAGGGCGGAGAGGATGCGTATTATACGGATGAGAAAATGGTCAGCCTGATCACACACATCAAAGGTCTCTACCCAGATTGTGCCGTCACGCTTTCCATTGGTGAGAAGTCCTTCGACAGCTACCGGCGGTTCTTCGACGCCGGAGCCGACCGATATCTTCTGCGGCATGAAACACATAATCCAGAGCATTATTCCCGTCTCCATCCGCCGTCCCTCACCGCATCTGCCCGGCAGGAGTGCCTGTGGAACCTTAAGGAGATCGGCTATCAGGTGGGAACCGGATTCATGGTCGGATCTCCTTGCCAGACGCCGGAACACCTGGCAGAGGATATGCTGTTTATCAAAGAATTGAACCCGCAGATGGTCGGCATCGGCCCGTTTATCTCACACCATGACACGCCGTTTGCATCCTGGGAATCCGGCTCACTGGAACTGACTCTGTTCATGCTGGGACTTTTAAGGCTTATGCTGCCGAAGGTCCTGCTGCCGGCAACCACGGCCCTTGGAACCATACATCCCGAAGGGCGTGAGCTTGGGATTCTTGCCGGTGCTAATGTCGTCATGCCCAATCTGTCGCCTGCCGGTGTCCGCAAGGATTATCTGCTGTACGACAACAAGATCTGTACCGGAGACGAGGCTGCCGAGTGCAGAAAGCATCTGGAAGAACGTATGGAATCCATCGGATATCATGTGGTCACTGCACGGGGAGATTCTCTGAATCTGTAATCTGCGCTGTCCATTCCCTGATATCCGCCTCATCCCTGATGTGCAAAACGCACTCCCTCGGTAAATGGCTTTCAACTTGGCAAATCATTTTCAAATGGATTGAAAATTATCATATAAACTTTAGGAGGAATCAATTATGTACGACGTAAACTCAAAACACCCGGAAGACTTTATCAACCATGAGGAGATTCTTGACACACTTGCCTATGCAGACGAGAACAAGAATAATACCGCGCTCATCGAATCTCTGATCGAGAAAGCGGCGCTTCGAAAAGGCTTATCCCACCGGGAGGCATCCGTCCTTCTCGCCTGTGAGGACGATGAAATGAACCAGAAGATCTTCCGTCTTGCCGAGCAGATCAAGAAGGATTTCTACGGCAACCGCATTGTGCTCTTTGCACCGCTGTATCTGTCCAACTACTGTATCAACGGGTGTACCTACTGCCCTTACCATATGAAGAACAAACATATTGCCAGAAAGAAGCTGACTCAGGAAGAGATCCGAAGAGAAGTGATCGCCCTGCAGGATATGGGGCATAAACGCCTTGCCTTAGAAGCCGGCGAAGATCCGGTAAATAATACCATGGACTACTATCTGGACTGTATCAATACTATCTACGGTATTAAGCATAAGAACGGAGCAATCCGCCGGGTAAATATCAACATTGCCGCAACTACGGTAGATAATTACCGTCTGTTAAAAGAAGCAGGAATCGGCACTTACATCCTGTTCCAGGAGACTTATCATAAAGAAAGCTATCTTGAACTCCATCCGACCGGCCCAAAGCATGATTATGATTATCACACTACCGCTATGGACCGCGCTATGGAAGGCGGGATCGATGACGTCGGCGTTGGCGTCCTCTTCGGTCTGGACAAATACCGCTATGAATTTGCCGGACTTTTGATGCACGCTGAACATCTGGAAGCCGCTTTCGGAGTAGGACCGCACACCATCAGCGTACCGCGCCTGCGCAATGCTGACGATATCGATGCAAGCTCATTTACCAACGGAATCGACGACGATACCTTCGCCAAGATCGTGGCATGTATCCGAATCGCGGTGCCTTACACCGGCATGATCATTTCCACACGAGAGAGCCAGAAGACGAGAGAGCGCGTCCTTCATCTCGGCATTTCCCAGATCAGCGGCGGCTCTAAGACCAGTGTGGGCGGATACTGTGAACCAGAGCCGGAGGATGCGAAGTCTGAACAGTTCGACGTCATCGACAACCGGACTTTGGACGAGGTTGTCCGCTGGCTGATGGAGATGGACTACCTTCCAAGCTTCTGTACCGCATGTTACAGGGAAGGACGGACAGGAGACCGTTTTATGTCTCTGTGCAAGAGCGGCCAGATTCAGAACTGCTGCCATCCGAATGCACTGATGACCCTGGAAGAATATCTGATGGACTATGCGTCTCCCGCCACGAAGGCAATCGGCGATAAGCTGATCGATCGGGAAGTGCTGAATGTACCGAATGAGAAGGCAAGGTCGGTTGTGCTTGATAATCTGAAATTGATACGAGAGAATAATCGGAGAGATTTCCGGTTCTGATACAACATTAGAAAATATCCTGGATAAAATGAAAGGAGACTCTATACCATGAGTTTGAATAGCACCCCCTCTGCCGAGCGCCTGCACATCGGCATCTTCGGCAGGCGCAATGCCGGGAAGTCCAGTATTATCAATGCTTTAACCGGTCAGGAACTTGCCATCGTCTCCGATATCAGAGGCACTACTACCGATCCGGTCTTAAAAGCTATGGAACTCCTTCCCCTCGGCCCGGTGGTTATGATCGATACCCCCGGTCTGGATGATGAAGGGGATCTCGGCGCCCTCAGAATCCAGAAGGCATATCAGGTATTAAATAAGACCGATATCGCAGTTCTTGTAGTGGACGGGACGGTTGGGATGACAGCGGAGGACATTTCCATTCTGGAACGGATCAAAGGGAAATCCATCCCCTATATCATCGTTATGAATAAGGCAGACCTGGCTGCCCATACCGCCAAAGACATAGAAGCAGAAGATCCTACGGCAGACCATACAACGGCCCCTGTCCTGTGGGTCAGCGCCGTGACCCAGACCAATATCCACGAGCTAAAAGAACAGATCGCCGCTCTGATTCCTTCCGGTGATACCGGACGCAGGATTGTCGGTGATCTGATCAAGCCTTTTGATTTTGTAGTTCTGGTCGTTCCAATCGACAAAGCAGCGCCCAAAGGCCGTCTGATCCTGCCTCAGCAACAGACTATCAGGGATATTCTGGATGCGGGGGCAGTCTCCATCGTCACAAGGGATACGGAGCTTTCACATACGTTGGCTTCTCTTGGCCAGAGACCGGCCCTTGTCATCACCGACAGTCAGGCTTTTGAACAGGTTGCCTGCGAGGTGCCGGACACGATTCCTCTGACCTCATTTTCTATTCTGTTCGCTAGATATAAGGGGAATCTTGACTCAGTCGTAAACGGCGCCAGAAATCTGGATCGGCTGGAAGACGGTGATACCATACTGATCTCGGAAGGGTGCACCCACCACAGGCAGTGCGATGATATCGGCACCGTGAAGCTTCCGAACTGGATTCGAAAATATACTGGGAAAGACGTTGATTTTGAATTCACCAGCGGGACGGAATTCCCTCTGGAGCTTGGCAAATACCGCCTCATTGTACATTGCGGAGGATGTACCCTGAATGAGCGCGAGATGAAGTATCGGCTGAAATGTGCGGAGGATGCCGATGTTCCAATGACAAATTACGGCACGGCGATTGCTTATATGAAGGGAATATTGGAACGGAGCATCGCTGTATTTAACACTCTGAAATAAGATTCGCAAATCACTTTTAAAAAAGAAACGGAAAAGAGAATCCCTCAATTCCGTTTCTTTTCTTATTATTTATTATTTATTTTCTTATTATTTATAAACCTTTTTCTTTCTCATGACACTTCCAACGAAGATAGAAGCCATCAAAATCATTGTAACAAACAATACTATATTTGCCTCATCTCCGGTCTTTGGGGAAGTTACAGTTTGTCCATCGGCATTATTCGTACTGCCCTGATCCTTTGATGAATTGTTCTGATTACTTCCCTGATTCCCATTCCCCGGCTGATTATTGGAATCGTCTCCCTGGTTACCCTGGCCTCCCTGGTTATCCTGATTATCATCCTTGTCAGAAAAACTTGGTTTACCAGTTCCAGATGATGCTGTTCTATCGCTATATACTAACGCATATGGAGAGAACGAGTCTGTCTCGAATGAAATAACCCAATCCTTTACTTCTGATTTCAGTTCTTCCGCTTTTGATTCCGATTCATTACTGTTATTGTAATGAAGTATCTTATAGGTACGTCCGCTTTTGCGGAGAGCTTCCGGTATATGGAGATTAATGGTAATCTTTTGATCTAATTTATTGATAGATATATTCTCTAATCCTGCTACCTTCTGCCCGTTTTGCAATACATCTGCCAGTATATTGATATCATAATACTGTCCAATAATTTCTTTACTTCCTAATTTAGCCTGAAATCCATCCTTTACTTCCTGCTGTACTGCCGAACTTTCCTGAACCGTAAGATTCAATTTAGAAGATACCTTATAATCATCCCCTAACTTGGCCAATTGTTCCGCATAATTCTTCTCTATGTATGTAAGAGCATTATTCCCAATCACTGAACCCGTTCCTTCTGATACGGTAATCTGTTCAGAACCAACGTTAAATTCTGTATTCTTATCAGCATTACCTTCCCCTGTCAGATCATAGCTGCTGATATCTATCTTCCATGCACTGTCTCCGTACACTCCGTACTCTGGATCATAAACCTCTATACTGCTAATCTGTACAGTTTCCCCTGAGTCAGACAAAGCAAATGCATTAATCGTTATATCACCTGTTTGTGGATAATCTTTTAGATCTTTTCCTGCCTGCACCCATATCTTGGCGCTCTCTCCAATGCCGTATATAAGATCTTCTTTGCTCAGTGTCAGAGTCCCAGCCTCCATATCGTATGCAAAGTGCTCGCTTCCAACAGAGATATTATGATAATATTTATCATCTACTTGCAACTGCTGCCAAGCAAAAAACTGCAACTCACTGATTGACTGCAACTCATAAGATCCTGTTCCATTCTTGAATGAAAATGTAATATCCTGACTGCCGTCAAATTTTGCCGTCTTTTGTTCTGCTTTCCACTTCTGACTGCCCTTTTCCGCTGGAACCTCTAATGTCATACCTCCTCTTGTACCAATCCAACTGCCATCTGATATCAAATAGAATCTTACTTCTATTTGATACTCCCCGCCTTCTAAATCCAGATCTGAAAAGATTGCCGTATCATCTTCCAATACAGCCTCAAATACCTGATTGCCGCCGCTCAGCGATAATAATACCGTCACATCCTCTGCAGCATAATCCCCCCATATAACAGGAATTCTCACGCTTCCATTCTCACATGTAAAATTCCTACCTGCCAGACTCGGAAGCTCCTTTACACCGCCTGCCTGCGATTCATTATCCGGCGTTTCAACCGGTGTTCCTTCCGGCGTAATTATAACGCCATTATCCAGATTACTATCCAACTCCCCTGCAAAAACTGTTTGAGCGGCTGTGCATAATAATGCAGCCGTCAGAATCAAACTCTTAAAACATTTTCCTTTCTTACTTACTGCCTTCTTCATTACATTCCATTTTCCTTTCTATGATATTTAATACGCCTTTCTTCTGGATGCGTATACCATAACTCCTATTGCGGCCGCGCATAACAACAGCCACAAATACACACTGGCATCATCGCCTGTTTTTACGCTTTTTCTAACATTACCGCCAGCATTCCCCACAGATACATTCCCATTTTGACCAGAATCTGTTCCCGGCGCCAAATTCCCCGGCACATCAGCCTGAGACATTTCTTTATCTGACATCACAAGCAAATAATCTGAAGCATGGCTGAATACCAGACTTACATCTCCATCCGAATTGATCTTCCCGGCGTTAGTGAAGACCATCTTCCCGGCGCTGTCATGATAATACAGATTCCCATACTTACCCGCATGCTCTGTTCCTACACCTATTGTCAATGTTGCCTTGAATCCAAAGTCACCTTCATGTACAAGCGTAATCTGCATACATGGATTACTGCCTGCAAGTGCCTTTACTGTCGAATTTGGAATATGCTCTGTATTCTTAATCACTTTAAGATTGATATCCTGTAGGTTAGCCGCCATAATATCCTTACCGTTAACAGTCCAGCTATATCCTTCCATCACCAGGGTTACAGATACATCTTTTCCTCTTGCCGCCTCCAGAATCTCTTTGGATATGACGGTTTTGCTGCCCATATTAACCTTGATATTCTCGCCTTGCTTCGCGTTATTCACTGCTCTTACGATCGAATCAACCACACGGTCCGGAAGATAAAAGTCCGGCGTTTCGCCCGGTTTATTCCCTGAGCCTGATGTTGATCCGCCGGACGGCTTAGACGGCTTGTCCGGCTCGGTGGAAGAGGCATCCTCTGCCTTTCCCCAAAATGTCATGTGGGCATTGACAACAAATGTCTTGTTCGGAGTAGTATCGGCATCCCAGGTTATCTCCCCAAAGCCTTCAAATGACGTCAGCGCCGTAACCGTCTCTCCCTTTTCCGCTACCTGACAGAATACAGTCCCTTCATCATCGCCGCCGATCAGTCTGGAACCATTGATGATATAACGCACCAAGCAATTCTCATAGACTGCATTCATAATGTACTCTTCCCCATTCTGCGCCGTTCCAAAATTGTCCAGATATGCATAAGAATCCCACTCTTTAAACCGCAATCCTTTATATACTGCCGGAGCGTCTGAAGCATTCAACTGCTTTATTACATCCTCGCTTTTTGTCCCCTTCTTCACAATATAGGTTTCGCTGCCACGGTGAGACCGTCCTTCCTGATCATAATAATTACGGTAAATGTCTAATACGATAATCCCCTCAAAGTCCGATATCAAAAAAGCACCTTGACAGCCGGAGACTATCTCACCTTCATCATGCATCCATTCATTATCATACTCCCATCCGCTAAACGGATAATCCGCGAAAATATCTTCCGGCATAAATTCACGCGCGGTCTTCATCAGCTCTCCATATGTCGTTCCATACTCATAAATAATTGGGCTGTATTGATTAGAATTCCATTCTCCTTTATCGTTCGGATATTTATAGGAAACTTCAAAGACGCCTTTATCATACTTTGCATACACTCTATAATATGGATTAACGATCTTCGAATCCTCTGTAATCTCCATACCGTCTCTGTTCATCCATCCAACCTGGGTTAACCCTGGATAATCTGAACCCATATCAGGAAATGTAACTCCGATATCCTTCAATGTCTGCCGGCGCTGCACGTTCTCCTTATTGATCACAGCAATCGAATGATACTGGCCGTTTTCATCCAATGCCATAAACTGGATCTCTGCGTCAAATTCCGGGTCTACGAATGTATCCCCGCTAAAAACACGCACATAAAGCGGATAACCTGCTTCATACGTGTATGAACTGTCGTCTGTCTCATCGTCATATGCACTTCCGATGGAGATCTCACTGACATACCACTCACATGGATACAAGTCTTCAGTCAGAAGCGTTCCATGGTATTTACTATCCTGTTCATTCCATTCCAGCTCAATTCTTCGTTCACTGGAATCGATATCAGAAGCCGCTGCACGAAAAGTTACTGACCCCCATCTCGGAAGTTCTATCCCTTCACCCGCTTTTGCACCGACAGCAATGTTGATCTCTTCTCCCGGTTCTATATTTTCTCCGGCCTTATCCATATCAACAGAAGTAATCTGATAATTATTTTTCCTAAAATCTTTATCGTCTACCTTCAATATAAAGCTATAATCTTCTGTATTATCCATTATTACCGGAACCGTCTCTTCAAAATCTCCCCGCTTTACATAGATCTCCTGCAAGGTCAGCGCATATTCTCCGCCGGCAAACTCGTAACTATATCCATATGAGCCGGTCAGCTTGTCAAACACACTATGTGAAGCTCCCAAATCCGATGCGGAAAGCTCTACTTCAAAATATCTCCCCCTTCCGCCGATTCCAAACCGTACCCACACACTCTGTTCTTCTATCGGTTTCTGAATTTCAAGCTTCATAGACATATCACTAAAAGCAGAAAAATCCACCGTTTTTCCGTTTTGCAAAAATTCAAAAGACTTCACTTGAATCGTATCGCTCGCTGATTCCTCTATATCAACCCAGTATCTTTCCGATTCTTCACCAGAAACATAATCCGATGATTGATTGCCATGTTCATCAACCGCTATGATACTGTCTATTAATATTCTTCCTGACACCTTCCCGTCAAGCTCATATGTACAGACGTATTCTTTTTCACTGCTCCCTCTACTCCAATCCATATATTGAGAATACCCGGAACCTTCTGCCGCTATATTTACCCGAATATCCTTAATTTCAGAAGCATCGTACACATATACAGACAATGATATCTTTGCATCACCCGGCACCGTCGTATGATTCTGTTCAAATACAACCTTTTCAATCACAGGGGCGTCTGATTCAAATCCTCCTGCTCTCTCCTTCTGCTGCTCTGAATTTTCTCCGTCTGAATCTGCGTCTGGCATGTCTAAATCATTTTCCTCTGCATTTGAATCTGAATTAGGCATGTCCAAATCATTTTTCTCTGCATTTGAACCATCTTCTTTTAACTCCTCAGCATTCACATTAACGGCGTCCGCACCGTCTCGCGGCTCGTCAGCATAGCTGCCAAACGGCCGTACCATTGAAATCAACAGAGCCAACAGCAGCACGAAGATCATTCTCTTCTTTCCTTGTTTTCTGCACATTCGCATTTTCCACTCTCCTTAATCCTCACATATATACTTTACCTCAAACAAACAGCAATAACTTAATATATAGTTATTCTTGCTTTATTATAAACCCTTTTCCAATATTATACAACACTAATAATTAAATATATAGTTATTAGTTTCTTTAATTATAGTGCATACTTACAATATAATGGTTCAAAAGCAGGTGAAAAAGATGGCCATTGATTACAAAATCTTAGGAGAACGAATCAAGACACAACGTCTGTCTAAGGGAACTACACAAGAACATTTTGCAGAACATATGAATGTATCTGTTGGATATATCAGTCAGATGGAAAGAGGAATCACTAAGATCAGCCTTGAACGGCTAGCGTCGATCTCGGAATATCTGAATTGTGACATGACTCTTCTATTAGAGGGCGTTAATTCTGATAACGATAAATATCTGACAAAGGATTTTGACACACTTTATCGTCAGCTATCCTCATCTGAGAAAAAAATGCTGGCGCTGCTTTTAAAAGAATATATTAAAAATCGCTGACAAAATCCAGACTTGTAAAAAACAATGCTCTTGTATATAATAGAAGTAGGGAATTCCTATTTCCCTACTTTTTATTTTGGAGGTGATTAATTATAATGGAAACAACATTTGTTAATGACGCAAGAGTTATGGCAAAAGGACAAGTGACTATTCCAAAGAATGTACGCGCGGCACTTGGAATTGAGACTGGCGACCGTGTTACTTTTATCGTTGATGGTTCGAATGTTCGTGTGGTTAATTCCGCTGTGTATGCTTTGATGCGATTCCAGGAACATATGAAGGGCGAAGCTGAGAAGGCAGGTTTTTTGAATGAAGATGACGTTGCTGACTGGATTACCGCTTCCCGCCGTGAGGACAATACACAATGACTGTGATGATTGATACTAATATATTTATTTCAGCTGCTTTATTTCCAAATGGCCGTGCCGCTGCTGCTCTTCTAAAAGCACTCACGCCACCATACCAACCGCTGACTTGCGACTATGTAGTAGATGAACTGCACCGCAAATTTCAAGAGAAATTTGTGAATCGAATAACTGAGCTGGAAGCTTTCCTATACTCTGTGTTACCAATCATTCACGTAGTTCCAACCCCTTTAGAAATTTGTGAATCTGAGAACAAGATACGGGATCCAAAAGACAGACCCATTCTGCGTGCAGCCTTATCTTCCAATGTTGATTTATTTCTTACCGGCGACAAGGATTTTTTAGAATCATCCGTAACTGATCCGCGTATTATCGGTGTATCTAATTTCCTTGCTCTGTAAATGACAGATTTACAAAGTAACTCTGCAAAAGAGGCTGTGATTAGCCGCACGAAACGACTCTTCACAGCCTCTATATCTACTTAAAATAATCCCTTCACCGTCGGATAGATCTTCTTAAACTTCTGATATCTCTCCTCATACTTCGCTACCAGCTCCGGCTCCGGCTCTACCGTATCCACAACCTTAACGACCTTCTTCGCGACAGTCTCCACATCCGGGTACTCTCCGCATCCAACCGCCGCAAGCATAGCGCCGCCAAGGGCAGGTCCTTCCTCGCTCTCGATCACATCTACCTTAAGGTTCATAATATTGGCAAGAATCTTCTTCCACAGCGCGCTCTTCGCTCCGCCGCCGCAGATCTTCGTCCGCTCGATCTTGATCCCAAGGCTCTTCGCAACCTCCAGTGAGTCACGAAGCCCGAATGTCACGCCTTCTAATACTGCCTGGGTCATATCCTCTCTTGTCGTATCCATGGACATACCGATGAACATTGCCCTCGCATCTGGATTATTATGAGGTGAACGCTCTCCCATCAGATACGGAAGATAGAAGACCTGGTTTTCTCCAAGCTTCGTGATGTTCGCCTGTTCCGCCGCGAAATCATTCGTCTTCAGGATATCCTCATTCCACCATTTGTTACAGGATGCCGCGCTTAACATGCAGCCCATGAGATGATAGTGCCCGTCTGAATGCGCAAATGAATGCAGCGCATTATACTGATCTACGCCGAAAGTCTTGCTTGAAATGAAGATCGTTCCAGACGTACCCAACGAAATATTACACATCCCGTCGCCGACTGTGCCGGTTCCCACGGCCGCCGCCGCATTGTCTCCTGCCCCGGCAATAACTTTCACCTCCGCGGATAATGAAAGCTTCTCTGCGATCTCCGGCTTCAGGGTTCCGACCACCTCATAACTCTCATAGAGCTTCGGAAGCTGCTCTTCGGTAATCCCGCAGATATCCATCATTTCCTTAGACCAGCAGCGGTTCTTCACATCCATAAGGAGCATACCGGACGCATCAGATACATCCGTGCAGAATGATCCTGACAGACAGTATGCCAGATAATCCTTCGGCAGCATGATCTTACAGATCTTTGCAAAATTCTCCGGCTCATGCTTCTTCATCCAGAGAATCTTCGGCGCTGTAAATCCTGCAAACGCAATATTGGCCGTATACTCCGACAACTTATCCTTGCCGATCTCCTGATTCAGATAATCCGTCTCCTCCCCGGTTCTTCCGTCATTCCACAGGATCGCCGGTCGAATCACGCGATCATCCTTATCAAGCGCTACCAGTCCGTGCATCTGCCCGCCGAAACTGATTCCCGCAACCTGGCTCTTATCACATTCGCTGACCAGCTCCTTGATTCCTTCCATGGACTGTTCAAACCAGTCCTCAGGCTTCTGCTCTGACCAGCCCGGGTGCGGGAAATATAACGGATATTCCCTGGATACGATCTTCTGGATCTTTCCCCCGCTGTCCATCAGCAGCAGCTTCACCGCAGATGTTCCCAAATCTACACCTATATACAACATTCTCTTTACCTCCACGGATTCTCGGTAGGATATCTCACGCCTGCCGGCTGATTGTATCCGATCTCCTCTACCGGTACGCCAATGTACTTAAATACTTCGAAGAGAGCCTTGCCGTGATGTCCGAATGCAACCGCGCCGTGATGCGGGTAGCCTCCCTCGATCAGAACATGACGGTAGAATCTTCCCATCTCCGGGATCGCAAATACACCGATACCTCCGAATGAACGGGTAGCAACCGGGAGGACTTCACCGTGCGCAATGTATGCACGGAGCTTGTTATCCGCTGTGCTCTGCAGACGGTAGAACGTGATATCTCCAGGAACGATATCTCCCTCCAGCGTCCCTTGCGTTACTTCCTCCGGCAGCGCTCTTGCCATGATCATCTGATACTTCATCTCACAGAAGGACAGCTTCTTAGATGCAGTATTGCCGCAGTGGAAGCCCATGAAAGTATCCTGCTGTGTATAATTATATTTGCCCTTAATATCCTCCTCGTACATATCCTTAGGTACAGAGTTGTTGATATCAAGAAGCGTCACTACGTCATTGCTTACTACCGTTCCGATAAATTCGCTCAAAGCTCCGTAGATATCCACCTCACAGGATACCGGAATTCCCTGCGCGGTCAGACGGCTGTTGACATAACACGGAACGAAACCAAACTGTGTCTGGAACGCCGGCCAGCACTTTCCTGCAAGTGCAACGTATTTGCGGTATCCCCTGTGCGCCTCGATCCAATCCTTCAGCGTCAGTTCATACTGGGCAAGCTTTTCAAGAATCTCTGGCTTCTTGTTGCCTGCGCCGAGCTCTTCTTCCATCTCCTTTACGATCGCCGGAATCCGCTCGTCTCCCGCATGCTTGTTAAATGCTTCAAACAGGTCAAGCTCTGAATTCTCCTCGATCTCAACTCCCAGGTTATAGAGCTGCTTGATCGGTGCGTTACATGCAAGGAAATTCAGCGGTCTTGGGCCGAAGCTGATGATCTTAAGCTCGCTTAATCCAACGATCGCTCTTGCGATCGGTGCGAACTCATGAATCATATCCGCACATTCCTCTGCGTCTCCAACCGGATATTCCGGGATATATGCCTTGATGTTGCGAAGCTGCAGGTTGTAGCTTGCGTTCAGCATACCGCAGTATGCGTCGCCGCGTCCCTGGACCAGATTGTCGCCGCGCTCCTCTGCTGCCGCAATAAACATCTTCGGTCCTTCGAAATGCTTTGCCAGCAGGGTCTCTGAGATCTCCGGTCCAAAGTTGCCAAGATATACGACCAATGCGTTGCATCCTGCCGCCTTGATATCCTCTAATGCCTGTACCATATGGATCTCGCTCTCTACGATACAAACCGGACATTCATAGATTCCTTCCTGTCCGTATTTCTCCGTATAAGCTTTCATCAGGTTCGCCCTTCTCGTTACAGACAGGCTCTCCGGGAAACAGTCGCGGCTTACCGCCACTACACCGATCTTCAATTCTGGCATGTTGTTCATAATTATCGTTCCTCCTTAAATTAAATATGTTAAATTAATATGTTTCCTGCGTCTCACATATATTCTTCCAGATCGTCTTATAATGTTATATTCTCACCCTTCAGCCCGCAGAACGCTCCCGCGATCTTCGCATCCTCATGGGCGATCAGCCACTTGTTCTTAGCCGTGATCAGCTTATCCTCTCCGTCCTTTTTCGGCTCAAAATCAAGCTCCAGATTCGTATCCTTCGGCAGTACGATCACACAACGGAACCCCTCTTCTCCTGCGCTGCAAGGCGCGTAATGAAGCGTCGTTGCATACAGTTCCACCGCCGTCCCCGCCGGCATATAGAACGCCTCGATCTTCGCGGTATCATAAGTATGATCCGCCTCGATATCCTGCTGCCTTCCAAGCAGAAGGATCAGATCGCTCTGTGCAATATCCACTTCCGAAGAACGATGATACTCTACCGCATTAAGCTTCTTGTTGTACCCGTTGCAGTACCCGACCTGGATAGGCAGTCCGCCGTATGCACGCACCGCAAGCTCCTTCGCCGCCGGCACTGCTTCTAACGCTTCTGCAGAAGGCACATAGACCACATCATCCATCGGACAAGGCTGCTGCTCCATCACCTTAAGCAGTTCAGAGAAATCATACCCTTCAAGGACCTTCCCATATGCACGAAAAGCAGCATCCGTTACTTTCTGAATCTCCATATCTTTCTCTCCTTCATCATGTTACTGGTTTACATATTCATTAATGTCATTTTATCAACTTTTTTACATGCATACAACTCAATAATTAGCCCTTTTATAGCATATTTTTGTCTTTTTTTAAATTCATTGAAATTCATTGAATAGATCAAAGACCTCTGATAAATCCAAACTTTATTACGTCCCCAAGGTTTTCCTATATTCGCTCGGCAGCATCCCATATCTCTTCCTGAATACCTTCGCAAACGCCCTGCTGTTCGGGAATCCATTGCCAAACGCGATCTCGCCGATCGGCAGCCTTGTATTCACCAACTCTTTTACCGCATGCTCCAAACGGATATTATCCAGATATATCTTATAATTGGTCCTCGCATACTTCTGAAACATTCTGGACAGATAAGCCGGCGAGTATCCGAATGTCTCCGCCAGACGCTCCAGCGAAATATCTTCTCTATATTTTTCTTTCATATACCCGGTGATCACCGACAGCCTGTCCAGCTTCCGGTTATTCCTGATCATTTCCTCATTCACATCCGTTTTGCGGTACTTTGTCACAAGGATATATACCAGCATATAGAACTGGCTCTGCACCTTCAGCTCATATCCGCACCGCTTTTCGATATATGTATGGTACATTTCACGGATCAGATGCATGACTTCCTCATCCTGAAGCCTGGAACTATGGGAAAAATAGATGAATTTCTCATCCGTATAATATTTTTCAAAGGTAGTAAGCGGAATCTGTAATACCACGGTCTGATTCTCTCTCGGCGAAAAGATCGAATGGATCTCGTTGGAATTCACCAACATAAATTCCCCCGGCCTTAAAGAATAGCGAATCTCATTTACATAGAATTCCAGGTCTCCCTCGAAGAGCGCAAAGATCTCGACCGATCTGTGCCAGTGCTTTTCACGGATGTAATTACCGTCTTTCCCCTCAAAAAGGAACATCTTAAACGGAATATCCTCGTTTGGCATAATGATCTCATGCGAATAGTCCCTGCTAATATCCATCTGCTTCATATATTCGATATCCTCTCTTTGATATCCTTTCCCTGATATCCTCTCTCTGATCTTCTCACAGCCACTCCGTTGCTCCCATGACGCCGACCGCCCTTGCACCGCACTCATTGGCATATTCTGCGCATTCCCTCAATGTACGCCCTTCTGACAACGCATATAAGAATCCCGCCGCAAAACTGTCTCCTGCTCCTGTCGTATCCACACATTTGACTCCTGCCTTCGCCGGAACCGTATAGGATTCCTCCTGATTCTTCACCAGACAGCCCGCTTTGCCGCACTTGATGATCACATTGCCCGCGCCTGCATGAAGCAGTACGTCTGCCGCCTCCGAAGCAGTCTCTTTTCCGGTTAACAGCATTGCCTCTTCATCATTAGGAAGCAGATAATCTATATAGGCAAATGCTTCCGCCATCTCTTCCGCCGTCTCGCCGTTCTTGCATTTCGTCATATCTGCACATACGATCTTATTCTGCTTCTTCGCCTGCGCAAAGACCGTTCGAAGTTCCTTCGCTCCGATCCCCGGAAATACAAATATACTGGCAAAGCAGACGATCTTCGCACTCTCAGGAAAAGGCATATGGATATCTCCAAGGCAAAGCTTCCGAAGGCTTCCCCTGTCATTGGTCAGAAAATTACGCCTGCCGTCCTCCTCCACAAGCACCACATTGATCCCTGTCACAAGATCATTTCGCAGGCTGCCTTCCGAAAGCTCGATCCCTTCCTCTTCACAATGCCTGATAATATATGCTCCGGTCCTATCATTCCCAAGCACCGTTACAAGGCACACCCGTTTCCCCAGACGGGCAAGCACGGTCGCCTCATTCAGCGCATCCGCTCCAACTGACATACGGATATCCTCAGCCCCGTAAGATCCCGTATGGAATACCTCTTCACTCGCCGGACGGACCAACACGTCCACGATCGCCGCCCCTATAATGATAATCTCTGATTGCCTCGTTCCTGTCATCCGCCTGCCTCCTTATACCGTCTTGTCTCTATCATACACCTATTGAAGCGGCATCACAAGGAATTTCCCTAACTCAGAAGAAAACTGAAAATGTATTGTCAAAAGAAACGAATTAGTATATAATTCATGCGTAAATAATCAACAAGCAGAACTGTTATTTGAAACTGATCGGCATTCAGAGATCAAATAATCGTTTTATACAGGAGAGACATCGTGAGTTTATTGAACTTATTCGGCAAAAAAGCCAAGGAACAGCCGCCTCAGGAAACTAAAGAAGCAAACGGAACAGAAAAGCATGAAATATATTCCGGCATGCGGGTAGAAGTGACAACAGATACCGGCCAGATACTTTTCGTGGCAAAGCTTATGGGGCTGCACGGCAGCAAAGCAGAACTGCATCAGTATTCTGAAACAGAACTTCCAGTGTCCGAAGAACCCCTCCATGTAAGAATCCGCGGGTACAGCGATCATGAACGGAAGGCTGTCCATATGGAAGGAATTATCACACCCATGCCAAGACATATATGGCAGGTTGATGAATTGTCATTAATCCGAATTGGAAATGACCGTGCCTTTTTTCGTCTGGACACTGATCTTGATGCTACCGTCACTATGTTCAGCGGATTGGCGATGGGTGAAAAGCCCTGCACATTGCTGAACATCAGCGTCGGAGGAGCTCGTATAAGCTCCGAATACAACTACCATGAAGGAGACAAATTTTTACTGAAAGTAAAGCTGATAGAAGACAGGCCGGAATCTGTAATGTTTTGCCAAGTGCTGCGGGTTATAGAAAAAGACGGTCAAAAACTTGAATACGGCTGTCAATTCTTAGAACTTCCAGAAGAAGATCAGGATAAGATCATGCAAAACATATTTGAAGTTCAGCGTAAAAAGAGGGGCGCAAGCCAACGCTGATACAGAGCTACAGGCTATGAGGATTGTTGGAAAATTTTCCGACAATCCTTTTATCTAAAAAACGTATCAATTATTTTCCAGTATTGGATGATATTGATCTGACAGCATAATGCCTCTCGCCTCATCATTTCGGGATGTTTCCGGTATACTTCCTCCCCCTCAAAAATCTTGCTATCACCCTCTGTGAGTTATTCGGAATATTACTTTATAACTTCTAAAATATATTGGTACGCAAATTCAATTCCCTTACAAGTGAGCTTTTCACACATATGCGGAGGATCATTTTCTGAAAAACCAGCAGGGCGCAGTTCAGAACATCTCAATGAACCAAACGCTTTTTCAAAAGCAGATGCAAAATTATAACAGGCAGTCACTACTTCATCTTCTGTTTTCCCCACCACATGAAGATAAATCCCTAAAAACATAAGTGTTCCTTCAACTAAACCGCACTGTGCCCTGTAACCGCCGGCGCCATGCAGTCCAACCGCGGACCAGATCGTTTGCGGTTCAACAGCAGTTTCAAATAATTCACTCAGACAGATAAGCGCTGTCCTCGCACAATTTATATCATCATTCCAGTACAATTCATGCACACGATTCCTTATACGTTCTTTCATAATGCGACATCTCCCTGACTTTCTCTTTTACTGTTCCCACTATTTTTAAAACATTCTAATCCCTAGATAAGTATACAGTATTTATAGATCATCTCTTTTTCTTGTGAAGCTTCAGATCAATATTGTTCTTTTCCGCTGCATCCCCTGAATACTCAGATCCAGTCTTTCTATTCTAACATATTCTTATTCCCGCCAATCCCAAATTACCTTTCAAAAATATACTTTCTTAACTCTCTGTCTTCGCCCTGATATTTATCAATACCTTTAAAAACTAATTTAAAACCATTCTTCTCTAAAACTTTATGCGAGGCAATATTTTCTTCTAAAACTATACCGTATATTTTACGAATTTGAAGCATATCCATTATCACTGGTAAAAACACCTTTACTGCTTCTGTAGCAAATCCATTGCCTGTATAACTTTTTGCTATATGATATCCAATCTCAAACTCTTCTCCCAATGGACATGCCTGAACGTATCCAATATTTATGTTTTCATTCGTAATAATCGGATATACAAATGGTCCATTTGAGGTAGAATATGATTCAATTACTACGTTGCCTCTATTTCATAAAATTTTCGCTCATTTTCATCTTTAATGCTCATCAATTGGAGATAAGGTGACCACGGAAGTGTAAACGGTGATTCCTCTTGCATATTGAATCAGTTCAATATACATTCGGCACAGTATCGCAACTACCGTATCGACCTATTTGCCTTCTTCTTCACCGAAATCCATTGAGCAAATTTTTCTAGATCTTGTATCGTAGCAACACGGACTGAACCAACTGTTCTACCACCCTCACGGTTTTCTGTGGTGGGAATCAGGGTGATTTTGTGTGATTTTCAGGGCTTTTTCGATGGTTTTTTCTTTGATATGCGCCTTGTATCTGAGGTTTTACGGATTTTTGTTTTCATGGTGTTATCACGGAACGAATCCCTAATCCTATCTAACCATTGAATCCCTATATCTCTTTCTGCTTATATTTCTTAACCACATCATGACCATTTTGGATAAGATAATAAGATATGGTTAAGATAATTTTATGAATAATATTATAAGAGCAAAAACGCCGAATATCAACAAAAATACATACGAACACAGAGCAGATTTTTCTGCTCCGTAATTTTACAGACAGTATATAATTTCTTCCATCACAATCTCCTCCACCCTCGCCCGAATGTTATTCATTCTCTTTATCCAAAGCAAAGGATATGTTTGATATTTGGAAAAAACAGAAAATTGCAGATTACTCCACCTTGCCAGTGACAAAGAAAGTGTATAAAGATATAGACAGTGCTACAAGAATGAAACTCCGAAATGAACATTTGGAGCAGCAATTTAAGAAAAGTCAGAGCGACAGCGAATAATTATCATATACTATTCATATTTTATTACAAAAGGGGCTGATTTAATAGTTTAAATCAGTCCCTACTCTATTCATCATTTCTATTCTTTCCAAATCCATATCCACCAAAGGCACCAATCACGACACCTCCAACTGTATAAATAATCTTTTCCATAACATCTGGATTATCTTTTAGCAAAATAACTAAAAGAATGAAAAATGCCATAGCCACAATCATTGTTAAAAAAGTAAATATTTTTCTATGAAATTTCTCTGCATAGCTATTTTTCATTTCTAACTCCGAACCATCTAAATACTTAGAAATATGATCCGGTGTTAACTTTTTCATTACCACTGTTTCGGGAGAAGATATACTACGCATTTGAATAGATGAAGAAATCATCATTCTTTCTATAGCTTTTCTATGTTCTGGTGGTACGCTCTCAAGAACATCTTCTAATTCAGCTTCTTCCAAATTATCTTTATCTACATTGTCTAAAATCTGTGTTTCATTACTATTTTCTTCCTTGTTTTCTTCCAAACCTAATTCGCCCCCTTAGAAAATCCTCGAACAATCATTTTTGTCATACATTTTATAGTTGATTGCATTTTGTTGGACATATCATTTCCTACTGTATATGCAACGTGCGCTTGAATCTCTACATCTTTATGCTTTGGAAAGCTTGGCTCAAAATTTTTATATAATGATGTTTTTGACTTTTCCTTAATTAAATACATATTAAAACCTCCTTTTCTCATAAGCACCTCCTTTTATAGAGTATGCCCAAGATATTGAGAATTGACATAACATTAGCACATTTTTTGTTATGTGTCGATACTTTTCTGTATTTATTATAGCATTTTTTCTTGACTTGTCCCATAAAAAAGAAAAATACTAATTTTTTAGAGCCATTTTAGAGCCACTTATTTAAATCAAAGTTATTATTTTAGCAAAAAGGGACTTTCTGAAATTCCAGAAAGCCCCATAAAATCTAACTTTTTACTAATTACTCAATGATCGTAGCAACACGGCCTGAACCAACTGTTCTACCACCCTCACGGATAGCGAATGTAAGACCCTGCTCCATAGCTACTGGATGAATCAGCTCAACTGACATCTCTACGTTATCACCAGGCATACACATCTCTACACCCTCTGGAAGGTTGCAGACACCTGTAACGTCTGTTGTTCTGAAATAGAACTGTGGTCTGTAGTTGTTGAAGAATGGAGTATGACGTCCACCTTCATCTTTTGTCAGAACGTATACCTGAGCAGTAAATTTCTTGTGGCACTTAACTGTACCTGGTTTGATCAAAACCTGTCCTCTTTCGATCTCTGTTCTCTGAACACCACGAAGAAGAGCACCGATGTTATCACCAGCCTGAGCCTCGTCAAGCAGCTTACGGAACATCTCAACACCAGTTACAACAGTCTTTCTTGTCTCCTCATGAATACCGATGATCTCAACTTCATCAGATACATGAAGAACACCACGCTCTACTCTACCAGTAGCAACTGTTCCACGTCCTGTGATAGAGAAAACGTCCTCTACAGGCATCAGGAATGGCTGATCTGTTGCACGCTGTGGATCCGGGATATACTCATCAACTGTAGCCATAAGCTCCATGATCTTATCTCCCCACTCTCCTGATGGATCCTCAAGTGCCTTAAGAGCAGAACCCTTGATGATCGGGCAGTCTGTGAACTCATATTCCTCTAACTGCTCTGTTACTTCCATCTCTACTAATTCGATAAGCTCTTCGTCATCAACCATATCGCACTTGTTAAGGAATACAACGATGTAAGGAACACCTACCTGACGAGAAAGCAGGATGTGCTCTTTTGTCTGAGCCATAACACCGTCAGTAGCAGCAACTACAAGGATAGCGCCGTCCATCTGAGCTGCACCTGTGATCATGTTCTTAACGTAGTCAGCATGTCCTGGGCAGTCAACGTGTGCATAGTGACGATTCTCTGTCTCGTACTCAACGTGAGCTGTAGAAATTGTGATACCACGCTCTCTCTCTTCCGGAGCCTTGTCAATGTTCTCGAAATCTACTACCGCGTTACCTTCAACTCTCTCTGCCAGAACCTTTGTAATAGCAGCTGTCAGAGTAGTCTTGCCGTGGTCAACGTGACCGATTGTACCAATATTACAATGTGGTTTGTTTCTTTCAAATTTAGCTTTTGCCATTTTGAATAATCCTCCTTATTACGGTGCCGCTAACGGCATGTTATTATATTTACGTTTACTCGGCTAACATTGATTATATTTCAAATCATACAGTTTTTCAAGCCTTTTCTTACTTAATTAAGCATTTTTATTCGATAATACCTTTTCCTGAACAGATTTCGGAACCGGCTCATATTTCTCGAAGAACATTGAGTAGTTACCGCGTCCCTGTGTTCTGGAACGAAGGTCTGTAGAGTATCCGAACATCTCGGACAACGGAACATAACCGCGTACGATCTTACCGCCGCCTAAGTCATCCATACCCTCGATTCTTCCGCGGCGAGAGTTGATATCACCGATTACGTCTCCCATATACTCTTCCGGCATTGTAACTTCAACCTTCATGATAGGCTCGCACAATATCGGAGCAGCCTTCTTCATAGCGTCCTTGAACGCCAGTGATCCGGCAATGTGGAATGCCATCTCACTTGAATCGACTTCATGGTAAGAACCATCGTATACATTCGCCTTAACGCCTACAACCGGGAATCCTCCAAGGATACCAGCCTGCATAGCTTCCTCGATACCTTCCCCGATCTTAGGGATATATTCCTTAGGAATCGCACCGCCGACTACTGTAGACTCGAACTTAAATACTTCTTCACCGTTGATATCCATTGGCTCAAACTTAACTTTACAGTGTCCGTACTGTCCGCGTCCGCCGGACTGCTTCGCGTACTTGCTGTCTACGTCAACTGCCTTGGTAAATGCCTCCTTGTAAGCAACCTGAGGTGCTCCTACGTTAGCCTCTACCTTGAACTCACGGAGAAGTCTGTCAACGATGATCTCCAGATGAAGCTCTCCCATTCCGGCAATGATCGTCTGACCTGTCTCCTGATCAGTATGCGCACGGAAAGTCGGATCCTCTTCCGCAAGCTTCGCAAGCGACTCTCCAAGCTTGCCCTGGGAAGCCTTGGTCTTCGGCTCGATCGCAAGCTCGATAACCGGCTCTGGGAATTCCATGGACTCTAAGATTACCGGATGCTGCTCGTCGCAGATGGTATCACCTGTCGTCGTGAATTTGAAACCAATCGCTGCCGCGATATCTCCGGAATATACCTTGCTAAGCTCTTCTCTCTTGTTAGCGTGCATCTGAAGAATACGTCCGACACGCTCTTTCTTGCCCTTTGTTGCATTCAATACATAAGAACCTGAGTTCATTGTACCAGAGTAAACTCTGAAATATGCCAGCTTACCAACGAATGGGTCTGTCATAATCTTAAATGCAAGCGCTGAAAACGGCTCTTCATCAGAAGAATGTCTAACCGTATCGTTTCCGTCTGCATCAACGCCCTGGATCGGCGGGATGTCAAGCGGAGAAGGCATGAATTCTACAACTGCGTCCAGAAGCTTCTGAACTCCCTTATTCCTGTAAGCCGTTCCGCAGCATACCGGAACTGCAGTACACTCGCAGGTAGCTTTTCTTAAAACTGCTTTTAACTCATCAACGGTCGGCTCTTCACCTTCCAGATAAGCCATCATCAAATCGTCATCTAATTCACAGATCTTCTCAACCAGTTCTGAACGGTAAAGCTCTGCGTCATCTGCCATATCCTCTGGAATATCGGTGATCGTAATATCATCACCCTTATTATCATTGTAAATATATGCTTTCATCTCGAAAAGATCGATGATTCCCTTGAAATCGTCCTCTTTTCCAATTGGAAGCTGGATGCAGATTGCATTCTTTCCCAATCTGGTCTTGATCTGTTCTACTGCACCATAGAAATTAGCTCCCAAGATATCCATCTTGTTAATAAATGCCATTCTCGGTACATTGTATGTGTCAGCCTGACGCCATACGTTCTCTGACTGCGGTTCAACTCCGCCCTTAGCACAAAATACACCTACTGCACCGTCAAGTACACGGAGTGAACGTTCTACTTCTACCGTAAAATCAACGTGTCCCGGAGTATCAATGATATTGATACGGTGTTCTAACTCACCTTCTTTTGGCTTACAGTTCTCCTGCAGCGTCCAGTGACATGTTGTAGCAGCGGAAGTAATGGTGATACCTCTCTCTTGTTCCTGAGCCATCCAGTCCATTGTAGCGGTACCTTCATGAGTATCACCAATCTTGTGATTAACACCGGTATAATATAAGATACGCTCTGTTGTTGTTGTCTTTCCAGCATCAATATGCGCCATAATACCGATGTTCCTGGTTCTCTCTAACGGATATTCTCTTCCAGCCATTCTTTTGCTGCCTCCTAGAATCTATAGTGAGCAAATGCCTTATTTGCCTCAGCCATCTTGTGCATGTCTTCTTTCTTCTTTACAGATGCACCTGTGTTGTTAGATGCATCAAGAATCTCGTTCGCCAATCTCTCTTCCATTGTCTTCTCGCCTCTCTTGCGTGAATACAATGTCAGCCAGCGAAGCGCCAGAGCTTGTCTTCTGTCAGCTCTTACTTCGATCGGCACCTGGTAAGTTGCTCCGCCGATACGTCTTGCCTTAACCTCAAGTACAGGCATGATGTTGTTCATAGCCTCTTCGAATACTTCGATTGCCGGCTTGTCGGATTTTGCCGCAACTCTGTCAAATGCGCCATATACAATCTTCTGTGCTACACCTTTCTTACCGTCTAACATAATATTGTTGATCAGCTTGGTAACCACTTTATTATTGTATAATGGGTCTGCTAATACGTCTCTTTTCTGAGTATGTCCTTTACGTGGCACGGTCCTTCCCTCCTTAAACATAACTGTGCGATCCTTGCGGACGCACTGATTAATTCATCGGTACTCACATGTGTCCTCTAATGATACTGTGTAGTGCAATTCTCTATATCTTGCAACTTACTTAATCATAGTTCTGTTTGTGACTACTTAAATTGTATTAAATGAAGTTCTTCTTCTCTTCGTTCAGAAGAACAAAGTAATCTCTAACCTCATGCTGCGTTAACACTTGCATTCGCTAAGAGCTTACTTTTTAGCATCTTTCGGCCTTTTAGCGCCGTATTTAGAACGTGCCTGTCTTCTCTTTGCAACACCTGCTGTATCAAGCGTACCTCTAACGATATGATATCTGGTACCTGGAAGGTCTTTTACTCTTCCGCCGCGGATCAGAACAACGCTATGCTCCTGAAGGTTGTGTCCTTCTCCCGGGATATAGCTTGTTACCTCGATACCGTTAGACAGACGAACTCTGGCAATCTTTCTAAGAGCTGAGTTAGGCTTCTTAGGTGTAGCTGTCTTAACAGCAGTACATACGCCTCTCTTCTGCGGAGCGGATGCGTCCGTACTTCTCTTCCTCAAAGAGTTATACCCTTTCTGGAGTGCTGGAGCTGTAGACTTCTTAACAGATGTCTGACGTCCTTTCTTTACTAACTGGTTAAATGTTGGCATTCTCTTTCACCTCCTACGATCATAATAAGTTGCATTCTTGTTGCCAATTCCTCCGGGCTGACCTTCGCCCGTCTGCTGCATGGAAACATATTTACATACAAAAAACACGGCGTTTCCGATGCACGCTAGATTAGTTTATTACGAATAATCCCCCTTGTCAAGGGGTTTTCTATTATTATTTCCTTAATATAACACAATTCGCGGCCTAACCGGCCGCGAATCCATATTTCTTAACAATATCCTGCATGATATCCCATTTCTTCTCCATATCCTCAACCAGCTTGAACTGTGTCCGGCACCGGTCAAGATTGTGTCCCTCTCTGTGGATCTTGAAGTACCGGTCCCCCTGGAGATAATCCGTCAGGAAACGCATACCGCACTCGAAGGTCATCACCTTGGCCCCCATAGGAAGCAGTTCGATCTCCCGGTCCGTAAGCCTTCCGGCACATCCTTCTATGAAACCTTTCGCATACAGATCGAACAGTTCCATATCGCAGGACACCTTCGTCAGATCCCTCTCATCTTCCGCCGCCGTGCTGGCGCCGAACCGGATCGAATCACCGAAGTCATTCATGGCAAGTCCCGGCATAACCGTATCCAGGTCGATCACACAGATACCTTTCCCTGTCTTATTATCGATCATAATATTATTAAGCTTCGTATCATTGTGCGTTACACGGATCGGCAGCTCGCCCTTCGCCTGAAGTTCAGAGAAGCAGTCGGCAACGTCCTCTCTGTCCAGAACAAACCGGATCTCATCCCTCACAGAAGCCGCACGCTCCATCACATCCTCTTCCACAGCCTTTTTGAACACTGCGAACCTTGCCTTCGTATCATGGAATCCCTCGATCGTCTCATTCAGCGACTCCGCAGGATAATCCGCCAGCATGCACTGGAAATTCCCGAACGCAAGCGCGCTCTCGTAGAAATGCTCTGGCTTCTCCACCACGTCATAGCTGGTCGCATCCGTGATGAACTTATAGGACCGCCAATAATCACCGTAAGAATCACGGTAAAATGGTTTATTGTCATAAGCGGGGATCACATTCAGCGTCTCACGCTCAGGATCTCCCCCCTTCTTAATGATCTGTTCCCGCAGATATGCGGTAACTCCCATCACATTCTGCATCAGTTCTTCCGGCTTGCCGAATACATCCTTATTCATCTTCTGCAGGATTACCTTGATGCTTCCCATTCCTGATATCTGGAATGTCAGAAGATACGTATCGTTAATATGCCCGTTTCCATAGGCACATCCTCTCACAAGCCTTCCGTTATACTGAAAATTCGCTATTACCTCTGCGATCTGAATCGGTGATGCTTCCCCCATTATTCTTCCTCCCATAAATGCTCTGGATAGATTCCTTCATCCTTCATCTTCTGTAACGCTGCCACTACTACCGGTTTATCTTCTTTGTATGTAATACCGTACCATTTGTCCGCAGACTTAAGAACTGCCGCCGTTGCCTTCCCTTCCTCCAGAAGGCGGCTCACCACTGCCGGAAGATAATACTCGCATTTCATAGGATTGCTCTTAAGCCCTTTGTCAAGAAATGCCGGGAACCCATCCCTGATCTCGTCTAATATACTCTTCGTAAATCCCCACATATTCATAGACACGATAGCGTCGCCGGGAACCTCCGTCCAGGTCTCGCCGTCATCCTCTGTAAATGCGATCCCGCCGTCACGCTTCTCGATCCTTGTCCTCTCCTCAACGCTGATCAGTTCTCCGTTCATATTCGTCTCGCAGATACCGCGCGACACATGCCCGTTATCTGTCACCGTATTGCCAAGCAGATATCCTACCATCGTATACCGGTATTTTTCATCATCCTCGTGTGCGGACAGATAATCGTAGATCAACTGGAATGCCTCTCTTCCATAATAATCATCCGCATTGATCACTGCAAACGGACCGTCCACCTGATCGATACAGCTCAGCACCGCATGCGCCGTCCCCCAAGGCTTCTTGCGGCCTTCCGGCACTTCGTAGCCCGCCGGAATATTCCCGATCTCCTGGAATGCGTAAGACACCTTCATGTATTTCTCAACACGGCTTCCAACCGCCTCCCGGAAATCTGCTTCATTCTCACGCTTAATGATGAAGATCACTTCCTCAAATCCCGCTCTTCTTGCATCATACATGGAAAAATCCATAATAATATGACCCTCGCTGTCCACCGGGTCAATTTGCTTCAATCCGCCATAACGGCTCCCCATTCCTGCCGCCATGATCACCAATACAGGTTTTTTCATCTCTTTTACCTCCATTTTAATATTAACGCGCACCAATAAGAATCATTTATCTGCATTGTATTACAAAGATATCTAAAAATCTTTATAATATATTTTATATGATTTGCACTATCTGCACTATCTGCATTTCTTGTCTTTTCATTTGTCCCCAAATACAGTAGAATAAGTATAGTCAATTGTATTATTAAGAGGTTACACCATGAGCTATAACGGAAACATACTCAGTAAATCTATATCCATCAGTAAGATCTACAGCATCCACTACTTCGAATACATGAGCGATTTTTCTTTTGAAGGAGAATCCCACGACTTCTGGGAATTCATCTGCGTTGACAAGGGAGAAGTTCTCGTAACGGCAGACACCGAGCACTACGTGCTAAGGCACGGCGAGATCACATTCCATCAACCCAATGAATTCCACAACGTACAGGCAACCGGAGAGGTCGCTCCGAATCTGGTCGTCATCTCCTTTTGGTGCGAAGATGAGGCTATGTCATTCTTCCGCAAGAAGACGCTCAAGATCGATGAGGTTGAGCGCAACATCCTTGCCAGCATCATCAGCGAAGCAAGGCACTGCTTCGACTGCCGGCTGGATGACCCGTATCTGGAGAACATGCCCAGAAAGACGCCGGAGCTGTTCGGCGCCGAGCAGTTGATCTGTCTTTACTTAGAACAACTCCTGATTCACCTGATACGGAGATATTCCGACGCCGCTCACAGGCAGATCGCAGACCCCAAAGTCCTCAAATCAACCAAGAGCAAGAGCGATGCCGAGATATTTAACCGGGTTACGGATTATCTGGCAGTCCGCATCCACTCTTCCGTCACCATTGAACAGATCTGCAAGGACAACCTGATCGGCAGGTCCCAATTGCAGAAGATCTTCAAGGACAACTGCGGGCTTGGGATCATCGAATATTTTTCTCTGATGAAGATCAATGCCGCTAAGGAAATGATACGGACGAACCGTTTGAATTTTACACAGATCTCTGAACAGCTGGGATATTCCTCCATCCACTATTTTTCCCGGCAATTCAAGAAAGTCACCGGTATGACGCCTTCGGAATATGCGTTATCCATCAAAGCAATGGCGGAGGGGAGTTTTTAATCCCCCTCCGCCCTCTTAATTCTAAAGCTTAAATTGTATACCACACGATCTCATTCGCCTTCATCTGAAGGCCGAAGCTTGTCCCGTCTCCCTTGTACACCGTTGTTTCCTGCGGCTCATAGGTGTTATTGACCACACAGTATTTGCCGTTCTTAATGTAAGCATGCACTTCTACGTTATAATTGCTGCTGAACCACCGGCACAGCTCCTTCTCTGAACCGGAAGCCCACAGGATCGCCCTGTACAGCAGCCTGTTATTCTCGAAACTGTAAGGCAGGCCGCTGATATACACCCCGCGTCCTTCGCCGAAAGAATTCGCCGCCAATTGCACTTCCTTGTCCTTCTGACGGATCACAGCCGTACCGTCAAGTGCAAAGATATTCTTCTTGCCTTCTCCGAAGTCGATATCCCCCTTACAGTCCTCCGTGATGAAGTGCTCATGCTCTTCCCAATTATATTTATCAACATTCAGCGTAAATCCGGTCTCTTCCTCGACGCCCAATACGCCTGACAGCTGGAAGAATCTTCCCTGCCACTGATATGCCGCAGGCTCGCCGACCCCGATAAAACCGCCGCCCCGGTATACAAATCTCTTGACGGCCGTCACGATCTTCTCATCCTTCCAATTCTCGCCGCCGGTGTAAGCAGTATTGGCGTCTCCGACATTCAGTATCACATCCACATCATTCAGAATGGACGGATCATTCCTGATATCATCGAAGCTGATAAACCTGACATCAAACGGCGCGCCGCTTAACGCCTCGATCACTCCCGCATAAGAATAGTTCTGCTTATAGTAGAGCGCATGATGCACCATATGATTCCCCCATGCACGCATCTTTCCCCAACTGTTCAGCACAGCCACCCTCTTCACGCAATGAGGAACCGTACCCTTGATATTCTCATACAGAACCCGGAACTCCTCGCAGACCTCTTCTACATAGTCTATAAATTCCGGGAATTCCATTGCAAGCTTCAGATAGCCGCCGTACCCGATACGGTCGATCGGTTTGCGAAGGATGGCCCTTCTTGCCGTCACCCAGTTAACCTTCGCTTCCCTCACAGGATCTCCTCCTTCATGGAAAGTATCCGGGAAGAAATACGGCAGGAAACGTCCCTCTGTGTAGCGGACGCCCTCGATATCGCTGATCAGCCGCAAAGTCGCGCCGTTACCCACGCTTCCCACGACCGCGTCCAGGCCGATCTCTTTGAATTCATCCATGAAAGGCTCCATACCGATCCAGTGATCTCCAAGGAACATCATCGCCTCTTTTCCGCACTCGTGCGTGATGTCCACCATCTCTTTGGCAAGCTTTGCGACCTCTCTTCTCTGGAAATCCTGGAAATCCCTGAACTCCTTAGACGGGATCCGGTAGGTATTGTTCATATATCCCTGATCGATAATATACTCCGGCCGGAACGGATATCCTGCCTCCCGCTCAAACTGCTCTAAGATATACGGACTTACCGACGCTGAATATCCGTACCAGTCTACATATTTTTCCCTGGCAAACTCATCGAAGATCAGTGTAAACTGGTGGAAGAATGTAGTATAGCGAATCACATCAATATGCGGATTATCCGCAATATACCGCCGCAGACGCTCCATGGAGAATTCCCTGGTCTTCGGCTGTCTCACGTCAAAGGTGATCTGCTTCTCCACATCCTTCCAGTCGTTGGTCACCGCATTGTACATATGGACCGGATCCCACATAATATATGCAAGAAAACTCACCGTATAATCATGGAATTCCTTCGCATGCGTGATCACGACGTCGCCCGCGTCCTCCTCATAGCGCCATCCGGCCGCAGCTTCGTCCGTGCCGCAGCCTTCCTCTCCGTTCTTCCCGGCCTCATGCGCTACAACGTCGCCCGTAGTCCGGTCAATGACCTCCCACCATCTCCGAATATCATCCCGGCAATTCACTGCAAGCATATCAGGATACAGATGGTTCATCAGATGAATCCGAAGCGTATCTCCCTCCGCATTATAAAACGGAGTCATGATATACATCTGCTGGATCTCCTCCGGGTGGGCTTTCGCCCACTCGTTGTCCTTTCTCGTGGTATAATAAGTAGAATACACCTTCGCATCTACATTCCTAAGCTCCTCAGGATATTCCGTCCCGTCACAGTCACGGATCGCATCCGCTCCCCAGCGCTTCACAAGTTCTAATGTCTCCGGGACCACATCTACATCTGTCGGGATTGTTACCCGTCCTCTCTTATGATCATCCATTTTCGTACCTCTTATATTTCTAACTGACAACTCTGGCTAAGACAACACACTCTCACTGATCACGCTCTACTCTGGGATCTTAGACAAAGCCGCAGCGTCCGCCACTAACGTCACGTCCCCGTGCATCTGAAGGATAGACGCCGGAACCGCAGGAGTCACCGGGCCAAAGAACGCTTTCGCCACAATATCCGCCTTATCCTCTCCGCTCACAACGATCAGGATCTTCTTCGCCCGCATGATCGTCCCGATCCCCATGGTATATGCCTGCTTTGGAACCTCATCCGCCGAAGCGAAGAATCTCTTGTTCGCCTCAATGGTGCTCTCCTGCAGATCTACACAGTGTGTCTCCTTGTCGAACGCGTCCGCCGGCTCATTGAATCCGATATGTCCGTTATGTCCCAGTCCCAAAAGCTGCAGATCGACCCCGCCGAGAGAACGGATCAGGTCTTCATATCTCGCACATTCCTGATCGCTGTCCGGCTCCATTCCGTCAGGAAGATTCGTATTCGCCGGATCAATATTGACCTTATCGAACAGGTTATCATGCATAAAATAATAATAGCTCTGATCATTAGTGCGGGGAAGCCCCTTGTACTCATCCAGGTTAACCGTCTTCACATCGGAAAAATCCAGATCCCCTTCCTCATACAGCTCAACCAGTCTCTCATACGTTCCGATCGGTGTAGAACCCGTCGCCAGCCCCAATACGCAATCCGGCTTCATAATAACCTGCGATGCGATGATATTGGCTGCCTTTCTGCTCATCTCTTTGTAATCTGCTGCTTTGTAAATCTTCATGAAAAACTCCTCCTGATTATCGTTTCTTTCTTTTATATTAACCCCCGAATGAGGGAAATATAATAAATGCGTGTCCCCATGGCTGCACCCTCCGATCCAGGCTTCCCCGAAATATTCCGGCACATGGAAGCTTGGGATCTCTGACCTGATCGGAAAACATGACGCGTAATGCTCAATCTGCTTCGACTCCGATATCTTATAGAAATTACAGGTGAATCTGCTTCCCCTTCCAAGCTTCAGCGGACCATAGACATCCTCCAGTATCCGAAGCGGAATACACAGCGAAAAGCTCCATCTCTTCTCCTCTACCTTGGCCGTACATCCAAACGCATCCAACTCTTCCTTGGAGAAATATGTCCTGTACGTTCGTCCGCTGCCGTACGCCGCCAACAGCGCTCCATTGGCATTCACTTCAAAATTAAGATAGATCGACGACTCCCGCCCGCCCCTTTCCGGCTCAAACTGAAAAAATGCCTCCATCGCACTGTCCCTGTAAACGGGATCCAGAAAATTCTCATAGGTGCGAAGCGGCTCCTTCTCCTCACATACCATCTTCAAGCAGAACCCCTCATCTGGAACAAATCCCAGGTATCCGTAAGTCTTCGGAATGGATCTTGTCCCCCACAGAAGATGCCCTATATGAAACGGTCTCACGTTCTCCAGTTCCTTCTTACTGCCAATCACTTCAACTATCATATAATACCTTCAACTATCCTTTCTACCGGGAAAATCATACCGCATAGTTCCTCAGGAACCCTCAGTCCGTCACTGCACAATTCCTTACTCTTAATGTACCAAAAAAGAGACTCAAAAGCAAGTTAAAAAGACCGCCGCCCGATCATATATATCTATCGGTGCGGCAGTCTTAATAATCTGCTATACAGTATTCAATTACTCCTGTACATAAGGCATCAGGGCAATGTGACGCGCTCTCTTGATCGCTACTGTCAGAGCTCTCTGGTGCTTTGCACAGTTTCCTGTGATTCTTCTTGGAAGGATCTTGCCCCTCTCAGAGATGTATTTTCTTAACTTCGCTACATCCTTGTAATCGATCTCATTATTCTCTTTGCCGCAGAATACGCATACTTTCTTCCTTCTGCGTCCGCCGCCTCTTCTCTTGAAGCCGCCTTCCGGGCGATTACCTTTATCGTAAGCCATGGTGTTCTACTCTCCTTTCACGTTCTAATGAAGTTCTGCACTGCACTGCAGAACAGCCCAAATTCTAGCTAAACGGTAATTCTTCATCAATTCCATCCGGAATATTCATGAAGCCGTCACCTGCATCCGATACCGGAGCCGGCGCTGGTGCCGGTGTGGGAGCAGAACGGTATCCTCCGGCATTAGCGTCACTGACAGCCTTGCTCTCGGCAAATTCCTGTTCTTCTACAACAACCTCTGTCGTGTACACCTTCACGCCGTCCTTGTTGGTATAACTTCCGGTCTGAATCCGTCCGGTGATCACAATCTTCAAGCCCTGGCGGTAAAACCTCTCGGCATGCTCCGCCTGCCTTCCGAAAGCCACGCAGCTGATAAAATCTGCGGTCGCTTCTCCGTCGCGCTTAAATCTGCGGTCAACAGCCAGCGTAAACCTTGCGATCGCCAGCGGGTTCTCGCCGCCCTGTGAATATCTCACTTCTGGATCTCGTGTCAAGCGTCCCATCAAAATTACTTTATTCATATAATTACCTCTACTTCCTGCTTATGCTTCCTGTCTAACGCATAAATATCTGATCACGTTGTCCATGATGCGGATTCTCTGTTCAATCTCGCCCGGGACATCAGCTTCAGCATCGAAGTGGATGAAATAGTAGTATGCTTCTCTCATCTTCTGAATCTCGTAAGCCAGTCTTCTCTTACCCCATTCATCGACATCAGAGATCTGGCCGCCGAAACGCTCTACTAAAGCTTTCACCTTCTCGACTACCTGTGCTCTCTCGTCATCTTCGATCTTTGCACTGACAACAACAGCTAATTCATATTTGTTCATGTCGCCTTTGCACCTCCTTCTGGTCTTTTGGCCCCCGCTCAGCTTATGTGGGAGCAAGGATATATTGTATCACGGATTAATATGATACCATAACAGGAAGCTTGTTTCAAGCTTTTTTGCGCAAATCTTTCGTGTTTTTTTCGACAAGCTTGCGCGCGATCATGATCTGGTGTCCGCATCCTAAGCATTTCAGGCGGAAATCCGCACCCACCCTTAAGATCTCCCACTCCTTGCTTCCGCAAGGGTGCTGCTTCTTCAATGTGACAATATCCCCGACTTCATATGTGTAATCTCTTCTCATCACTGGTCTCCCTCTCTCACCCGTACACCCCGTACTACAAACCGGTGTTCGTCGCTGGCGCTGGTGCAGGTCGACAAGGTAACGATCGTATCACTGGTCGTCACCTCGATGCCCGTATCATACAGAGATACTTCTTTCGTCATATTCAGGAAATTCTGATAATCCTCTTCTGTATTGAACACAGTAAGATATGTGTCCGAAGTATCCAGCACCTCTCCCATGGAATAGATATGGTATATCAACTCCTGCCCGTCCGGTGTATAGATATAAAAATACGGATTCGCCTCCCAGAACGCCCGGTCTTCATAATCCTGCAGATGCCGGAACATAGAACCGTCCTTCATCCGATGGCCGTACAGGATCGAATTCTGATCCCGGAAGTTCGGATTATTCTCCACATTTAAGAATATCGTACCCAGCGAATTATCATTTGCCGAGAACGTCTTATGCAGATATTCCTGATTATCCCTGCCCTGAACAACAGGGTAATTAATGATCGCAGGTTCAGGATCAAAACGGATCCAGCCGATAGTATCGGAGTTGAGCGCTGTCAGTTCATCAAAATTCACCTGATATCTGGGCTGATTCCCGCCGTCATCCTCTTCCTTCGTCTCAATGGCCAGCTCGCGGATCTTGTCATATTCGCTTCTCCCGTCATAATATCCCTTGCCGATCTTGAACAGCTGATACGCGGAGACACAGAATACCGCGATCGCCGCCACCAGTATCAGATTCGACAGAATGCCCTTCCCCTTAGAACCTCTCCCTCTCCTTCTTCGGCCTCTTCTCGGCTCGTCTACTGCGTCTTCTCCCCGGACCGGACGTTTTTTGCCGTGCGCTCCGGCGCCTTCTCTGCCGCTTCGGATGCTCTTGCCGTCCGCCTGCCGTCCGCTTCGGATGCTCTTGCCGTCTGGCTGCCTGCTGCCTGCATTGTTACCGCTCTTCTTTCTGACTTCTCCCATACTTACACTCCTGTCATTTCTGCTCCATAATCTCTACAATCGTTTTCTCCGTCTCAACCATGCCCGGAGACGCGATCATCCCCATATGCCTCATGGTATCCTCCGGCGTCCTGCCGTTTATCCCATGGATATTGCCGATACATACGCCGTCCATCGCCAGGTCCGCTGCCCTGAAGGCCGCGTCCACCGCCACGATCCCTTTCATCGCGCATCCGTGGTTCCCCCCGTCGCAGATCATGCCGGTCAGTCCGCTCGCCATATTCTGGATCACTCTTCCAACCGCCGATGCGTCCGCTCCTCTCATCAATGCCAGACCGCACGCCATCCCTGTTCCCGCTGCGATCCCGCATCCGCAGAACGCCGACAGCCTGCCGGAATACTCCTTAATATACATCGTGATCAGGAAACTCAGCGCCGCCGCCCTGAGAAGAACGGATTCATCTGCCGTATTACACCTGCTCTCTGCCTGTCTGCCAAAGCGTGATCCCTGGCAGCCTTCCGTCTTATACCATGCCAGAAGCGGCATCGTCGCGATGATCCCATGGGCACCGCTTCCTGTAATGCTCATCGCCGGCCTGCCAAGCCCCAGCACTCTGGCCTCGATCGCGCCGTTGCACAATAGCTGCGCCGTTCTGAGGGCATCTGACGATATCACGCTGCCGCCGTTCTCCTTCAGAAGGCTCTTCGTGATCACCGTCCGTTCAGACGCCATTCCTTCCTCCAGCAATTCCATATTCATGGCAAATGCATCCCGTATGAAATCGATCTCCTCTTCCGGTACAGCTCTGACATATTCTAATATATCATCCAGGGAATACTGATGAATCAGCGGTATGTCTCCCCCGGCTGCATCCTCCCCTTCTGCATATCTGTCAGCTATATTTTCTGCATCTGGCTGCCCGTCCGCGCCCTCATAGATCTGTATCCCATTCTTCTCTATGGATACAATATTCGTATGACTGTCCCGGATATGCACCGTGCAGCATCCTTCTTCGGTCTCCACTTCCGCGTCAATAGTGATATCAGAACCAATATGATCCATAACTACCTCGACCGCCCCGCCATCTGCCAGCCGCGCAGCCCTCTCGTCATCTTCCGGCGTAATCTCTGCTAAGGACTCCAGTCCCCTGCCCGCATCGGCTGCCGCTGCGCCGAGCGCCGCCGCATACAGATTGCCGAAACGTGTGGAATTCGGGATGCCGCAGGTATACGCATTCTTATACATCCCCGAATTCAGAGACACTCGCACTCTCTTAATCTCACCCTGCACATGAGCCTTAGCGCTTGCCACCGCAAACGCGATCGCCCCCGGTTCCGTCACGCCAAGTGCCGGCTTCATATCCTCTCTGATCAGTTTAGTTAATTTATTCATATTCAAAACTCCATTTTCCGTTTGCATGATTTTCATTATATCACGAACCATTCTCACTATAAAGACTTTAAAAACTTTATATATTTTTTATCGGCAATTTATTGACTTTCCTGCCGGTCAGCGTATGATTAAAGATATATTTAGGAGGTTGATCTACTTGAAAGAAAAATTAATTCGCTTTATGTACGGACGCTACGGAATGGATTCTCTGGGCAAATTTACAATTATTACCGGTGTGGTCTCCATGGTGCTTGCAGGCTGGAATCACAGCATGATCCTGTCTCTTGTATCCTGGTTCTGCATCATCTATTCTTATTTCCGCATGTTTTCACGGAATATCTACAAGCGCTCTTCGGAGAACCAATGGTATCTGAACAAAACTTATAAGCTGCGGACCGCCGTTTACCGGCAGAAGAACCTGATGATACAGCGCAGGACCCACCACATCTACAAATGTCCGGCCTGCCGGCAGAAGATCCGCATCCCAAGAGGCAAGGGACGCATAGAGATCCGCTGCCCGAAATGCAGCGCAACCTTTATCAAGAACAGCTAATGAGGATAACTACATGTTTGGATATATCGCAATCAACAAGGCCGAGATGAAATTCAAAGATTATGACGTATATCACTCCTACTACTGCGGACTTTGCAAGCGTCTGAAAGAATCTTACGGCATCCGCGGACAGATTACTTTATCTTATGATATGACCTTTCTCATCGTACTTCTGACCGGGCTGTACGAACCGGATACCAGGGAAGAGACGGTGAACTGCATCGCTCATCCTCTGGAAAAGCACCTGGCCAGAACCAACGAATACACGGATTACGCCGCCGCCGTCAATCTCATCCTCTCTTATTTCAAGTGCAAGGACGACTGGGAAGACGAACGCCGACGGCGGCGTTACATCGAAGCCCGGCTCCTATATCCTCATATGAGAACGATCCGGCAGCAATACCCTCATAAAATTGCGGCCGTATCGGATAATCTCCGAAGGCTGTCCGAGCTGGAACGGCAGAACGAACAGAACATTGATCTGATGGCGGGAATCTTCGGCAATATTATGTCAGAGATCTTCGCCTGCCGCAGGGACGAGTGGGAACCTTCTCTCCGAAAGATCGGTTTCTTCCTGGGCAAATTCATCTATCTGATGGATGCTTATGAGGATGTAGAAAAGGATATCGCAGCAGGAACCTATAACCCATTCAAAGAAGCGTATCAGAAAGACTCGTCTTTTGCAGAAAACAGCCGGCATCTGCTGACCCTGATGATGGCGGAATGCTCCCGGGAATTCGAGAAGCTGCCGATTCTTCTGCATGTTGACATTCTTCGCAATATATTGTATTCTGGCGTGTGGTGCCGTTACACAGAAGTAACTTCACGGCGCTGAGTTTGCCATACCCAACCGGGTAAGATCATTCAGTCAGTTTCAGGAGTATAACCATGATAAATCCATACAGCGTCTTAGGCGTATCACAGAGCGCCTCAGATGAAGAGATCAAAAAAGCATACAGAAGCTTAAGCCGCAAATACCACCCTGACGCCAATATCAACAATCCCAACAAGGATCAGGCCGAAGCACGGTTCAAGGAAGTTCAGCAGGCGTATCAGCAGATCATGCAGGAACGTGAATACCAGACTTCCGGCAGCGCCCAGGACGGTTATGATCCGTCGGGTGATTTCGGCGGCTTCGGCAGCTTCCGCGGATTCGGCAGCTTCCGCGGCTTCAGCGGACAGTATCGTCAGGCAGACGCCGGTCCCACCGAATCGGAAGACGACCTCCATATGAAGGCAGCCAGCAACTTCATCAACAGCCGTCATTACCGGGAAGCTCTGAACCTCCTCAACGGGATCAGAGACCGGAACGCACGCTGGTTCTATTACAGCGCGCTTGCCAATTCCGGCATCGGCAACAATGTGATCGCACTGCAGCACGCCCAGGAAGCGCTCCGCCTTGAACCCAATAATTTCCAGTACCAACTTCTGGTCAACCGTTTCCAGAGCGGCGGAAGCTGGTATCAGCGGCAGCAAGACCCCTACGAGACTACATACACCGTCGGAGGCAGCTGGTGTACGAAGCTTTGTATCGCCAATATCCTGTGCAATCTGTGCTGCGGCAGCGGAATGTGCTGCGGCGGCGTACCGGGCGGTTATATCTAAATCATTTCCCCACGATCCAGGAAAGGAGGCCAGGCCATGATCGAATATCTTGTACTGTATCAAAGTGAATCCGGCAATACGAAGAAAATAGCCGCAACTATCTTCTCCCATCTTCCGGGCACCTCAAAAGATCTGATCGATATCACAACCGACAAGACGATCCCGGAAGCAAAGGTCTATTTCATCGGATTCTGCGTACACCGGGGTTCCTGCAGCATGGCCGTCAGCGACTTCCTAAGCGGATTAAGCGGCAAGCAGATCGCCCTCTTCGGAACCTGCGGGATGGGCGATTCGCCCGAGTATTACAGCGCCATTGAGTACAGCGCCAACGCGTGGATCGAATCCGACAACGACTATCTGGGCGCATTTATCTGCCAGGGCAAGATGCCCCACCGGGTCCGCCAGAAATACGAAGCCCTGCGCACCGACAAGAACGCCTCACAGATCAACCTGTGCATCCGCAACTTCGACGCCGCGCTGACACATCCCGACAGTCTGGACCTTGAACACGCCAAGGTATTTGTGGAAAAGATATTGCGAAAGATAAAAGCAGAGGATTAGTACCGTAACGTACCGGATCCTCTGCTTATTTCATGCATTATTCCCGCGAGCAACGAGCCAAGCGGGCATGCTTGCATGCACATTTGGCGACTGCCGCGAGGGTCAAATACCCCGCTGCTCTGCAGCGTTGCAAATTTGATGCCCCGTTGCTTGCAGCGGGGTATTTGACTCAAAAATGTACACGCAAGCACATCCCCTCAGTCCGCTGCCTGCGCGGATCAAATCGGAAGCTCCAGATAGATATCCTTGCCTTCCTTGATGGAAATGATCACCTTGCCGCCCCTTATCGTAGTGACTGCTCCCTGTACGCTCATCTCTACTGCCGGCGCCGCGGCTTCTTCTGTCTCTTTTGCCGCGTCATCTTCTGCCGCGTCCTTGAAGCCTTCCACATTCTCGACCGTCAGCGGGCATAAGGAATCGCTCGTCTTTGTTAACTTTGCTCCTAACACCTGACCGATCGTCAGACATCCGTCCAGGTTCAGCAGCCCTGAATCAACCAATTCATCAAAGATCGCCGGATCTTCCAGATTCGCCGCCTCGATCGTGATCCCTTCCTCTGCTCTGCAGCATAATACTGCCGGATCATTTGCATGTGCCTTTGCGGTCTCCGCTGTAATAGACATACTGATATACCTCCTCTTTCATGTATCGCCGGAAGACATCTTCAAAAATGCTTCGCATTCGCCTTCCTTCCTGTTAGTTTCAGTATATCCGTCCTGCGTCTCGAATTCCAATCACTTTTCCACATGAACATATGATTTTTATTTGTATTATCTATAAATCCCGTTATGCTTCCCTTATCATATATTCTCTGTGTATCTGCATGCCGGATACCCGCTGCAGCCCCAGAACTCACCGAACTTCCCGCTGCGCTTCTTAAGGAACTGCCCGCACTTCGGACAAGTCCTCGTATTCGCCTTCACCGCCGGAGATTCCAGCTCCTTCCCCAGCATCTCGAACACCTTCTGATTCATACGGCAGTCCGCAAGCGCACGGTGCGCCCCGTCTGCTGATATGTGATAATGGGACGCCAGATCCACCAGCTTATAATGGGACAGCTGCCAAAGGCACTGCCTGGCAAGCGTCAGCGTATCTATGTAGTCATTCGTGATCGTCTTCCCCCAATAACTCTCCGCGTCCCGCCAGATGAACTTCATATCAAACGTGTGGATGTTATGTCCCACCAGGACCATGCCGCCGATGAATTCATTGAACTTCGCCAGCGCATCCTTGAACACCGGCGCATCCTTCACCATGCTGTCGTAGATGTTATTGACCTGCGACGCATAGAACGGAATCGGGCATTCGGGGTTGACCAGAGTCGAGAATTCATCCTCAACCCTGCCCTTCTTCACCTTGACCGCCGAGATCTCTATAACTGCGTCGCTGTTGGAATTCGTCCCGGTCGTCTCCAGGTCGAAGACCACGTAATCCGGCATATATTTATCAAGCTTTCTTCCTCGTTTTTCTCCAAGCATCTTCTCTTCTCCTTTAAGGTACACTTAGCTTCTTATGTGCTTCAAAAGCTATTATACACTTATTTGGATTCAATTGAAAGATGTTTATACGCGCTCTATATCGATCCCCAGGCTTATGAATTTGTTGTATGTTTCATCCGGTAGTTCTACCCCTGTAATGATCTTGTCGATCTGGTCAAGGCTTGCAAATGAACCGAAGGATACCGACTCGATCTTGCCGTGATCTACAAGAAGAATCACTTCATGGGATGACGCGATCATAGACTGCTTAATCTGAACCTCATCAAAATTCGTGATCATGACGCCGTTTTTTATATTCACCGCATCACAGGATATGAATGCCTGATTGAAATTCAAATCCCTGATCATCTTCTCCACCATACTGCCGATCACCGTAAAAAATCCGCCCCTGATCATTCCCCCGCCGATCATCATAACATCCAGGTCGTCGCATTTTGCCAGTGAGACAGCATTTCGGACATCACACGTCGCAACGACAAGCTGTTTAAATCGATTCATCTCTTCGGTCAGATGCAGGATCGTTGTGCCGGAGTCCAGCACGATCGTTGTACCTTCCGAGATCAGCTCGCTTGCCCGCTTTGCAATCCGTCTTTTCTCGTCTTCATTTATCATAATCTTCTCATCATAGGACGGCTCATATTTCGTACTTTCCGTATTGCGCTGCATAACTCCGCCGCGGACGATCTTCAGATTGTCGCTGTCAGACAATAATGACAGATCTCTGCGCACAGTCGCTTTAGATACATTCAGCGCTTTCATTAATTCTTCCGTGGAAGCGTATTTGTGCTCCATCACATACCGCTCAATACATTCCAGTCTCTCATTTCTGATCATAAGCCAATCCCTCTCATCAACTATATTACCGTATCAGTCTCGGTGCATAATCTCTCTCGTCGCCAGATACAGATCCGTGTATTTCTCCTTTAACGGACGGTATAATTCATGATTTTCCATATCTGGTTTCACAGCTTTTCGTATCTTGATAATCTCATTCACTTCATCGGGAGTCCGAAAAACCTTCACGCTCAGTGCGGCAAGCAGCGCGTCTCCGTATGCCGCCCCGATCGTTTCTTCTGCTTCCTTCTGTTCTCTGCCGCAGATATCCGATACGATCTGGATCCATTTCTCATTTTTCGTGCCGCCGCCTACTGCCATTACCTTCTTTGTCTCTATCTTCCGCTCTTCAAACACATCAAAATGCTGCGCTATTCCGTATCCGATCCCTTCCAGGCATGCCTGGTAAATATGTTCCCTTGTATGAAGGACATTCAGGCCGAATATCACTCCCTTTGCCTTCACATCATTGATCGGAGTCCGTTCTCCTGAGAAATAGGGCAGAACGATCACTCCCTTTGATCCTGCCGGAATATCCTCTGCTCTCTTGGCTAGCTCCTCATAAGCATTCTGCCCGCGCTCTTCTGCCTCTGCCGCCACGTCTCTTGCGAACTGCTCTTTATACCATCTGGTAAGCGTCCCCGAAGTTGACATTCCCGCCGCCATAGAATATGTGCCCGGGAACAGATAAGGCCCCGCCCATAATCTTCTGTCGTTGGTAAAATTTTCCACCACATGAATAATAAATATGGAAGAACCATACATAACCATCATATCGCCCGGTTTCATTACACCCACGCTGAAAGCTTCCGCAGACGCGTCAGCCGTTCCCGTAATCACCTTCGTATGAACACTAAGCCCGGTCTCGGCAGCCGCAGCAGGCGTTACGGTTCCGATCACTTCATCCGACCATCTGCATTCCGCCAACTGATCCCGGCGGCAAAACAGCGACAGGTCTTCTTCCCAATCCTGCTTCCCGATGTTGTACATCGGCGTCCAGCATGCTGCCGTATAACGGTCTATCACAAATTCACCGGTCAGTTTCGCTGTTAAGTAGGTACTTCCTGTAATAAATTTATATGTCTTCGCATAGATATCCGGTTCATGGTTCTTTATCCAGAGTAATTTCGCACCGGCTGACTGAGACGTGATCGGCGTTCCGCACTTTTGGAACAGTTCTTCCTTTCCAAAAGTATTCTCCAGATATTCGATCTCTTCTCCGACCCGGACGTCCACTCCGTACAGGATCGCTTTCCTTAGAGGGCGCAGCTTCTCATCCACCGGCAGACAGCAGGGAGCGATCGTACTGCATCCAACTGCCTCGATCTCCTCCGGCTCTATACCCGAATCCTCAATCAGCTTCCTGCTGATCTCACAAAAATCCTTCCACCAGGTTGCCTCGGCATCATGTTCAGCATATCCCGGCTTCGGCGTCTCCATAACATGCGGACAGGAGTAAGTCGTAATGACCTTACCCCGTTCGTCTATGACAGCCCCCTTGCTCTCATATGTCCCTATATCTATCCCCATAAAATACCTTGTTTTCATAATCATTATACCTCACGCAATAGGCCTTTTCAACTTAAAAGCGTTTTAATTCCATATCCGCATTCACTCTTTGGGCCATCCCGCTGCATAAGCCGGCCAACTGTTCAATATCCCGTACACAGCATACCTCCGCCGGCGTATGTGTATATCTTGCCGGGAATCCCATATCCAGAGTCGCCACGCCCTTTCCCTCTAGCTGCACATAAGAGGAATCCATCAGCATACCATAGGCAACCGTTCTTTGCAGCGATATCCCCATATCCCCGGAGACCTCCTTCGCGAGCCGAAACAGCCCTTCACAGGGCAGCACCCCGTTCAGCGTTCCCCTTCCGTGGAACGTAAGCAGTTCCGCACAGGGCCCCTTCCCCAGCTCCACATCAAAGACACCCTTCAGATTCGGCGTATCACCCGCAAGTGCAACATCAAGGGATATACAGATATCAGGAGCAATATGCCTTGCCGCCAGGATCGCGCCTCTTAAATTGAATTCTTCCCATACGGTTCCAACCAGATAGACACTGGAGACGGGCCTGTTTTGATGCAGCAATTCCGCCATCTTCACTAAGGCAGCGCACGCTCCCCGGTTATCCACAGACGTACCTGTTACTTTGTCATCCATCAGTTCTGTCGCTTCCGGCTTATAAACCACCGGGCAGCCGATATGTATTCCCTTTTCTTCTAATTCCTTCTTCGATCCTGCTCCCAGATCAAGATAGACCTGATTAACATTCTCTACCACATACTTCTCTTCCGGCGGCGTCACATGATGCGCCTTGGGGCCGATCAAAGCAGGATACCACTGCCCGTCCTCGCTTCTTACAAGGAATTTTGACCCGGCAAGAACCTTCTCTTCCGTTCCGCCCAAGCGGCTGACCCCGGCAAATCCATCCTCATCAATATGCCTGATAACAAGTCCGACCGAATCCATATGGCCAATGAACATGATCTTCGGGGCCTTCGGATCTGTTCCGTCTATTTTCCCGATACAATTTCCCACATTATCAATGAACACCTCATCACAGAACCTCTCAAAATATCCTTTCATCTTATAGGACATCTCTTTTTCATAGCCTGCCGGCGCCGGTGTACGCATGAACTCCATCAAAACTTCTTTTACATCTATCATGGCATTCTCCTTATCTTGATCTCTCGACCCGTTCCATAAACCGCAGGACTCTCTCCTGATCGACCTGGTTTTCGAATCTGCCGTCCTTCTTAAATGTCGTCCCCACAACCGCTCCGTCGGCAATTTTAAGGATATCTTCGATCGTCTCTTCTCTGCATCCGGTATTGGCGAATACCGCCGTGTCCGCAAGAGCATCCTTAACCTTCTTCAGTACATTCACATCTGTAGCCGCTCCCGCATTCGTCCCTGATACGCAGATAACATCCGGTTTATTGTTAAATACAGTTGTCTTCGCGATCTCTTCGATCGGCCTTTCCACCAAGTACCTTGCAGACTCCGGGACAATATTGAACAGCATCTTTACATCATCCAGCTCCAATGCCTTTTTATGCCGGTAAATGTCACCGGTATCTGTATCCCACAGCCCAAAATCGCTCGCATATACTCCGCTCATGATCTCCCTGATAAACTTGGCGTTAACCGCTGCAGCCAAATCAAGCGACGCATACGGATCCCACAGAACATTGACGCCGTACGGAATCCTGATCTCAGCTTTTAATTCTCCGATAACTCTTGCCATTGCAGCCGTCGTCTCCGGTTTGACCTTCTTAAGGTACGGCAGGCTGAATTCGTTCGAAAACATTACCGCATCCACTCCGCCTTCCTGCAGCGCCAGGAAATCCTGCCGTGCCATCTCAACGATTTTTGCCATTCCGCCTTTCGCGTCGTACGCCGGATCTCCCGGCAATGCCTGCAGATGGCACATCGCAACAATGGGCTTCTCTGTTTTAAATACTTCTTTTATCCACTTCATACATAATCCCCTTTACTTGTTATATATTTCCCCGGGATCCTTCTGCCGGAAGAACTCCTGCAGGGATCCCGGGCATTTCTCATTCAACAGTCCGCGGCATTAATGCGCCGACTCATACACCTTGGACGTACATTGGTAAGCCTCTGCGTCTGCCTTGGCGTCTGCCTTGTCCTCATCACTTAGCAATTCTGGAAGCAATTCATCTGAATAACAGTCTTCTACATTAAGCTTCTCCTTGATAACACCCGCCTTGACCGCATTATCAATAACCGTGTTCCATGCCTCGTCCGACATATACCCGACGCCGACCTCGTCAACAAAATACTCTTCCAGGCTTCCTTCTACGCCCAAAGCCTGTCCGACACGTCCGTTTGCGCAGCCCAGAGCGCCGTCCCATTCCACCTCGATCTCCGGGAACTGATTACATGTGATATCTGCTGCCGCCTCAGGATTCAGATACATGAAATAGATAGACTTCTGAAGTGCATATAAGAACTTCTGAAGCGTCTCTCCCTTCTCATCAAAGAAATCTGTTCCTGCAACCCAGGATGCACCGAATACTTCCAGAATCTCACTTCCGTCAAGATAGTTGAAATCATAGCCCATGCCCTTTAGCTGTTCATACTCCGATATCCATGTAAACAATACGTCCACCTGTCCCTCTGATACCATCTGGTAACGGGAATCCCCGTTCACCACGTACTCCACATCTTTTTCCGGATCCAGGCCTGCCGCGATCAGTGTCGGAGCCGCAATAGATTCCCAGGAAGCGTCGCCCAGAGCGATCGTCTTACCCTTAAGGTCTTCCCAAGTATCGATCCCCTTACCGTTTACTGCAGAAAACCCATAGATATTGATCGCGTCATATCCTGAAACAATCTTGACGGGTACTCCCGCTTCAATCTGTGCCATCGTTACATTCGGCGACGGGCACGCCAGGTCTGCCTGTCCGGTCGATACCATCTGGATATCAGAAGGATTGGAACCCGAGATCATCTCCAGCTTCAATCCCTGCTCCTCGAAATACCCCTGCGAATCCCCGATCCACATCGCCATATCATCCAGACATTCGATATCTCTTGGCATAACAACCTTCACCGTCTGAAGCTCCCCCGTATCCTCCGCGCCTCCTGCTTCTTCCTTCTTTTCTTCTGGTTTGCCTGCACCGTCCTTCTCTGATTGGGAAGATGAGGAACAACCTCCCAAAACCACGAGCATTGCCGCTGCCGTCAATAACGCCACCATACGTTTCTTCATAACCTTTCACTCCTTTTCTTTGTTTTTTTGATTGTTATGTATGTTCTTTCTATTCTTTCCATTTGACAAGCACAGCCTCCAGCGCATCCGAGAGCATGTAGAAGAACACGCCTATGATAGCAATAAAAAGAATAGAACCAAACATCTGATCTGTCCTGACGTAGGTCTTTGCCTCGATCACGAGAGCTCCGAGTCCTACCGTGCTCCCGTTGACCTCAGCCGCCACGCACGTCGTAGTTGCAAATATCGCCGATAACTTCATACCGGTAAATACGTTATTGATCGCCGACGGAAACATGCACTGAAAAAAAGTCTGTCTCTTCGTCGCCCGCAGAGACGTCATAAGCTCGATTCGCATTACCGGGACATTCATGAAACCAGTCGAGGAATTCATCGTCACAATTGCGAAGGACTGCAGTATGATCGCTATGATAATGACATCCCTCCCGATTCCCATAAACACATACATCATCGGCACCAACGTGATGACCGGCAGCGTACACAGCAGATTAATATACGGCGTAAGCGTTGTTCCAAGCAGCGCATAGTTCGCCATAAGCGCACCCATGACTACTCCGATCAAACATGCAGCGACCCATCCCGTCAATATTGACGTGAACGTTCTCACGATATTCGGCCAATACAATTCGAAATCTTCCAACATAGACCGTATGATCAAAGACGGCCTTGATATCTGCCAGGCAGGGAAATCCCCCAGGATAACCCACAGCTCCCAGATAAGGAACAACATCACGATACCCAATATCGGCATCGCAACAGAAGAGATCTTAGATATCCGGTTCTTTCGTCTTCTCTCAATTATTCTTTTCTCTTTCGTCTCATCCAGCATCCGGCTCATTCCATTCTCCCCCCTTTACTTGACCTTCCTAAGATCCACGTGTCCGATACATTCTGTCAATTCCGCACAGTAATCCTGAAACTTCCGCTCTGTGAGCAGATCAAGCGATCTTGGCCTCTCCAGATCCAAAGTAATCTCTCTGGTGATCCTTCCCGGATTCGTCCCCATCACATAGACCCTGTCTGACAAAAGAACTGCCTCTTCGACATTATGGGTAATGAAAATCACCGTCGTTCCTAACTTCTTCCAGATATCCAGTATCTCCATATCCAGCTTCTCCCGCGTCATGGCATCCAACGCGCCGAACGGCTCATCCATCAGCAATATCTCCGGTTTGTGGACCATTGCACGTATCACTCCTATTCTCTGCATGACTCCTCCCGAGATCTCTGCCGGATATGCATTCTGATATTCCGTAAGCCCGGCCATCTCGAGCAGTTCATCTATATACCTCTGCGTTCCCTCATCCCGGATCTTATATATTCTGCATGCGATCCCGACATTCTCCCTTACCGTCAGCCACGGGAACAGATTGGGCAACTGAAAGATAAATCCCATCTTCTGATTGATCTCCTTCGGAATTCTCTTATAAGAAGTGATCTCCTTTCCATCTATGTAGATACTGCCCGATGTCGGCTTGATAATATCATCTATCATGCGTATGATCGTAGACTTTCCGCATCCGCTCGGTCCGATCAGAGATACGAATTCTCCTTCTCTTATGTCTATATTGGCATCCTTCACCGCGTATATATCCTGATGCCTGGTATGAAAAACTTTATTCAAGTTTTCCGTCCTGATCTTTGAAACCTTCATGCTCTCACCCTTCCACTATTTAATCCATATCACAACTTTTTTCTCTATATATGCCACGATCATAAACAACACGATACCAATCAGCGCCACGACGATAATGGTCCCGTATGCCATATCCGTCATAAGCATGCCGGAATAGACAGAGATCCTGCTCCCCAGCCCTTCGTTGCTTGCCGCAAGATCAGCGCTCATCGCAGCTATCGTAGAGAATATACATCCAAGCTTCAAACCGACAAAAACCTGCGGCAGTGCATTCGGGAAAATCAGCTTCACAAATGTCTTAAACCGTCCTGCACCCATTGAGCGGAACAACTCCCGCTTCGCCGTCTCAACCTTTGTGAAGCCCCTCAAAGTATTCAGACATATAATGGGGACCGCCTGACAGATCACCACAATAATCCGCACCTTCATAACATATCCGTACCACAGCTGAAGGATCGGCACCAATGTCAGCATCGGAATCACCACCATCAGAATCAACACAGGCGTGATCGCCTTCGTCACCAGCTTCGACTGTGAACACAATGCAGCAAGCAGGATCCCGCTTGGAATGGAGATACAGTACCCGATCAATATGACCTGAATCGTATAGAGAAAATCCCCCGAAAGATCCCTCATGAACCTTTCCCCAAGCTTGCTTAGAATCACATGGGGAGCAGGCAGGATCCGGGCGTCAATACCGCTTACCGCAACATACAGCTCCCAACATACCAGAATTACAATAAGCAATATGACAGGAGAGACAATATTCAGCCATTTTTTATTTCCTTTCATCTTCTGCGCCACCTCCTAATCATTCCTGTATCTCATGAACAATATCATCTAATTTTTTTCTCAGTTCATTATATCTGTCGTTGTATGCGATCTTTTCATCCCGGGCCTTAAGCGGCACGTCATTTACGATCTTGCTGATGAATTCACCCTTTTTATTCATGACCAGGATCCTGCTCGACACCAACAGCGCCTCCTCTACACTGTTCGTGACCATGATCATAGTCTTCTGAGTCTTCTTCCAGATATCCAGCATCTCATAAGAAAGCATATTTCTTGTAATCGCATCCAACGCTCCGAACGGCTGGTCCATAATAAGCACCTTCGGATCATGCACCAACGCCCTTGCGATCCCTGTCCTCTGCTTCATACCCCCGGACAGCTCATGCGGATAAATATTGGCATAATCCTGAAGTCCTACGATTTCCAGCATCTCTTCGACTCTCTTCTCCCATACACTGCCTTTTAGCCTGAAGATCTCCAGATTTAATCTCAGATTCTTCTGTACCGTCCTCCATTCCAGCAGATTATGCTGCTGAAAAACGAATCCGAAATCCTTCAGATGGCTTTTGGGAATTCCGTCTTCAAAAACTTCTTCATCCATGCCGATGCTGCCAAGCGTCGGTTTCTCAATTCCTCCTATAATTTTCAATAAAGTTGATTTGCCGCATCCTGAAGGCCCCAGAATACAGACATATTCCCCTTCCAGAATAGTCAGATTGATATCATCCAGGCACACTAGCTCGTCAAGCCCCTTATCAAAGACCTTACAGATTCCCTGCAAACGCATCAATTCTTTCATTTTTCATCACCCTCTCCTCTTTTATTTGTATTTTGATTCATAATGTTTCTACAACGAATCATTTGATACAAAATAGTTTCTTATCCGCTCTATTTGTTTCTGTAATGACATTATAGTTTCATTTTATCTCACTGTCAACCTATTTTTTGCACTTTTTACATCATTTTTTATCTTTTCGTTGCACTTTTTGAATTATAGTGATACCATTTGAGTAGATTATTAAACAAAACAGATCAACGAAAGGAGTTCTTCATGTATAATTATCAGCATATCGAAGTAGATACCCACACCCATACCGTTCTCTCAGGCCACGCATGGTCTACGCTTAACGAAAATTGTATCGCCGCGTCGTCCCGGGGTCTGAAAGGATTGTGCCTGACCGAACACGGCCCTGCAATGGATCACTCTTTGAACAGCTTTTCTTCCTGTTCCCTCGGCATGATCCCTGAGTTCGTACATGGTATCCGCGTATTCACAGGCATGGAATTTAATATCACGAATTTTAACGGAGATATCGATCATATCGAACCCGTTTCTCACAAGCATATCCACTTCGGCATCGCCAGCATGCACGATGTCTGTATGCCGTTAGGCACTAAAAAGCAGCACACAGAAGCATATATCGCCGCGCTCAATAATCCTCTGGTCGATATTCTCGGTCATCCGGGCTACGCTTATTTCCCGAACGATCCCGAACCGATCGTCTTAGAAGCCAAGCGGCTGGATAAATTAATTGAGATCAACAATAATTCCTTTCGGGCAAGGAAGGGAAGCGAAGAGAACTGCCTTAGATTCATCCGTTACTGCAAACAGTACGGGGTCAGAGTGTGCGTATCCAGCGACGCGCATTTTGATTCTATGGTGGGCGTTGTCCCCAGGGCTTTGAAGCTTCTGATGGATGCAGATTTTCCTGCAGAGCTCATCCTCAACCGCACATATGATGATTTTGCAGGCTATCTTTCTGACCGGGGTAGAATATGATTTATTTTGAACTATTTTGATATTTATATTGACATTTTTAGATTAAAAGATATAATATTAATCATAATTGAATCATTTTAATTCAGGAGGTGTCTCAATGAGCAAAAAAACAATTCTAATTACGGGCGGAAACGGAGAAAAAGGAATCGGATTAGGCGTGGGAAGACGTTTTTCCAAAGAAGGATGGCGTGTGATCATCCTGGACGTGGCTGCCGAACCAACGCCAGGCTGCCAAAAGGTTACATCTGAAGGCGGAGGGAAATACTATCAGTGCGACGTAGCCAACAAGTCACAGGTTGACTCTGTAATGGCCGATATCTATAATGAGTTCAAGAAAATTGACGTGCTGCACAGCAATGCCGGCATTCTCCAGTGGCATCCCTTTGTAGAGTATACTGAAGAACAGATTCACCGGGAGATCGATATTAACTTAAAGGGAATGTTCTTCGTAGGACAGCCTGTTGCCAGAAAAATGATGGAAGAAAAAGACGGCTGCATCGTCTTCACCGGCTCTATGGGCGGCAAGGAAAGCGCCGCTAACCAATCTGTATATGCCGCATCCAAAGGCGGCGTTATCCAATTAGCGAAGACACTCGCAAAAGAACTGGGACCGTACGGAATACGCGTGAATAGCATCTGTCCCGGTATCATTGAGACCAATATGGCTGATGATGCCCCTGAGCCGGAGATTCCATGGATCAAACGCACGCCGTTAGGACGCTTCGGCACTCCCGACGATGTCGCCAATATCGTCTGGTTCCTTGCAAACAGCGACGCTTCTTATGTAACGGGACAGGCATTCAATATTACGGGCGGGATGATGACCTTCTAGTACAATTGTCTTTCCACGCATAGAGAGGCCCACACTGAATATTCAAGTGTGGGCCTCCTCTTATTCTAATCTTATATTATCTTAGTCTTCTCCATACAGAGTAACCAGCTTCTTAAGGTAAGCATATCTCTCCTTAGCCTCAGCCTCATTCTTCGTGAAGAGTCTCTCAGCCTTCTCTGGATTCGCTCTCTTAAGTGCATTGTAACGAACCTCTCCGTCAAGGAATGCCTGATAATCTCCTGTTGGCTCCTTGCTGTCAAGTGAGAACTTCGCACCCTCTGCTGCCGGATTGAACCGGAAGTTATTCCAGTAACCGCACTCTACTGCAAGAGCTTCCTCTGTCTGAGCCTTGCTCATACCCTTCTTGATACCATGGTTGATACATGGAGCGTAAGCAATGATCAGTGATGGTCCCGGATATGCCTCTGCCTCTGCAATAGCCTTAACCGTCTGGTTGAAGTCAGCACCCATAGCGATCTGCGCTACATATACATAACCGTAGCTCATAGCGATGCCTGCAAGGTCTTTCTTCTTGGTCTCTTTACCGCCTGCAGCAAACTGAGCTGTAGCGCCTGTCTTGGTAGCCTTAGAGGACTGTCCGCCTGTGTTGGAGTAAACCTCTGTATCGAATACCATTACGTTAATATCTTCGCCGCTTGCCAGTACATGGTCAACGCCGCCGAATCCGATATCATACGCCCATCCGTCGCCGCCGAATACCCACTGGGACTTCTTAGCGAGGAAGTCTTTATTCTTAACGATGTCCTTGCATGTATCGCAATCGCATCCTTCTAATGCCGCAACCAGCTTGTCTGTAGCATCGCCGTTCGTGATACCGCAGTTGAATGTGTCAAGGTATTCCTTGCATGCTGCCTTCACATCTTCAGAAGCCGCATCTGCTGCTGCAACAACTTCAACCTGAGCTTTTAATCTGTTTCTGATCGCCTTCTGAGCCAATAACATACCATATCCGAACTCTGCGTTATCCTCGAATAAGGAGTTTGACCAAGCCGGTCCCTTTCCTTCAGGAGTTACGGTGTAAGGTGTGGACGGTGAAGAGTTACCCCAGATAGAGGAACATCCTGTTGCATTGGCAATATACATCCTGTCTCCGAATAACTGTGTAATCAGCTTCGCATAAGGAGTCTCGCCGCATCCTGCACAAGCGCCTGAGAACTCAAGCAGCGGCTGCTTGAACTGGCTTCCCTTTACGGTCTCTGCTTTGAACTTCGCAACAACTTCTGGTTTTACCGGAATCTCTCTTCCGAAATCGAATAATTCCTGAGACGCAACGTTCTCTTCCATATTCTTCATCACGAGAGCCTTCTCGCCCTTCTTGCCCGGACATACATTCGCACAGGAACCGCATCCCGTACAGTCGTATGCTGATACAGACATCGTAAACTTCATGCCCGGCATACCGATCATATCAATAGCCTTCGTTCCTTCCGGAGCCTTGGCAAGCTCATCCTCTGTAAGAGCGATCGGACGGATAACAGCGTGCGGACATACATATGCACAGCGGTTACACTGGATACAATTCTCCTCTACCCATACCGGAATATCTACCGCGATACCGCGCTTCTCATATGCAGAAGATCCTGATGGCGTAGAACCGTCAACATAGTCGTTGAATGCAGATACCGGAAGTGAATTACCTTCCTGAGCATTCACCTTAGACTGAACATTCTTAACGAAATCAACAACGTCTTCTCTTCCGCCCTTAACCTCTGGTGTAAATAATCCCTCATCCTCACAGGACTTCCAGGATTCTGGAACAGATACTTCTACGATCTGTTTTGCACCGGCATCAATGGCGTCATAGTTCATCTGAACGATCTTGTCTCCCTTTCTTCCGTAGGTTGCCTTCGCAGCAGCCTTCATCAGGTCGATTGCTTCCTCCTCAGGAATGATCGCCGCCAGCTTGAAGAACGCTGACTGCAATACAGTATTAATACGTCCGCCAAGTCCGATCTCTTTACCGATCTTAATACCGTCGATGGTGTAGAACTTAATGTTGTGATCTGCGATATAAGCTTTCACCTGTCCCGGCAGATGCTTCTCCAATCCTTCCATATCCCATGGACAGTTCAGCAGGAATGTACCGCCGTCAACCAACTCCTGAACCATGTTATATTTGTCCACATAAGATGGATTGTGGCAAGCAACGAAGTTCGCCTGACGAATCAGATAGGTGGACTTGATCGCCTTCTTACCGAAACGTAAGTGGGACATCGTAACACCGCCGGACTTCTTGGAATCATAATCGAAGTAAGCCTGTGCGTACATATCTGTGTTGTCACCGATGATCTTAATGGAGTTCTTGTTCGCTCCAACCGTTCCGTCTGCTCCAAGTCCCCAGAACTTACAGTTGATCGTTCCTTCTGGAGTTGTAACCAGCGCCGGTCCTGTTGCCAGAGACAAATTGGTCACGTCATCCTCGATACCGATGGTGAATCTTGCCTTGTCAGCATTGTTAAATACTGCAACGATCTGTGCAGGAGTCGTATCCTTGGAACCTAAGCCGTAACGTCCGCAGTTGATCGGAACCGCATCGAACTTAGAACCCTTCAGTGCGGATACAACGTCCAGATACAATGGCTCGCCCTGTGCTCCAGGCTCTTTTGTCCTGTCGAGTACGTTGATATATTTTACTGTATCCGGGATCGCATCGATCAATGCCTGAGCGCAGAACGGCCTGTAGAGGCGAACCTTCACAACGCCGACCTTCTCGCCTGCTGCCAGCATATAATCGATCGTCTCTTCGATCGTATCACATACGGAACCCATTGCAACGATGACCTTCTCGGCATCTGCTGCTCCATAGTAGTTAAACAGCTTATAATCTGTACCGATCTTAGCGTTAACCTTGTCCATATATTCCTGAACGATCGCCGGCATAGCATCATAATATGGATTACATGCTTCTCTTGCCTGGAAGAAAATATCCGGATTCTGAGCAGAACCTCTCTGGCATGGATGATTCGGATTCAATGCGTGATTCCTGAATGCATCAATTGCATCCATATCTACTAATTCTTTCAGATCTTCATAATCCCATGTCTCAATCTTCTGAATCTCATGTGAAGTGCGGAATCCATCGAAGAAGTTAATAAACGGAAGCTTGCCCTTAAGCGCCGCACAGTGTGCAACCGGTGTTAAGTCCATAACTTCCTGTACGCTTGATTCACAGAGCATGGCTGCACCGGTCTGTCTGCAGGCGTATACATCAGAATGATCTCCGAAGATTGACAATGCATGGCTGGCGAGAGCACGTGCGGATACGTGGAATACGCCCGGAAGCTGTTCACCTGCCACCTTATATAAGTTAGGAATCATAAGCAGTAAGCCCTGAGATGCCGTAAATGTCGTCGTCAAAGCGCCTGCTGCCAGAGAACCGTGTACTGCTCCTGCTGCTCCTGCCTCTGACTGCATCTCTGTTACCTGAACTGTCTGTCCAAATATGTTCTTTCTGCCTTCAGTTGCCCATTCATCTACATGCTCCGGCATAACAGATGATGGAGTGATCGGGTAAATAGCTGCAACTTCTGTATATGCATATGATGCATGAGCTGCTGCCTGATTACCATCCATGGTCTTCATTTTTCTTGCCATTGTCGTTGTTCCTCCTTATAATTAGCAAATTATGGTAACAGCTCAGGACAGGTCTGCGCACTTGCTGCGCTGACCGCGAGAACATGATTCAGAGATGCAAAGCTCCCATCGCGAAACGATTCTGACCGGATCTTTGCATGTAACAAGGCAGCTTGTCCGAACTGTTACAAATTATGACTTTATTATAGTTCACACTCTTTTAAAAGTCTAGTCATTCTTAGCTTTATTTTTGTTCCTTTTTCGGTACAAGTAGAGCGATTGCGCGCGCCGCAGGGGGTTATCCCAGATACACCACATCTTCGTCTGGTTTTTTTGCCGGTTCCATATCGATCAGATAAAGAACGGGCTGTTCATTTCCAAAAGCAACTGCCTGTTCAAATTCGAATCTGGCACGGATCCTGAACCATTCGCCCCTCTTAAAATCTATTTTATCTTCCGACTTGCACGGATATCCATAATAATTGATATCCTCCGCACAGCATGTCATGATCTTGCGCACAGGAACAAACATATTCTCTTTCATCCCTTTCGGCCGGAACGCCTGAGCCACGAATTCGATCTCCTTGTGAAGATACAGTTCTGGATGGTCGCAGGCATCCACATACCAGATTCCGAAGTCAATAGAATCTATGGCAATCTTATCCCCCTTCACATCGTACGGCAGGTCTTCCTCGGACGGTTGGATGATCCTGCCGTCTAATCCTTCAAATATTAACTGCGCCATCGGATTCTGTACCTTCAGGGCACGCCGGAAGCCCGAGCGGTCCGTACCTTCCGGGCAGCGGTTTACCACGATCAGCTCAGATTCTGTTAACTGTTCCATCAATATATTTCTCATATTCTTAAGATACATGTCAAGAGTCGTCCCATTGACGGTGGAATAGACTCCCTGCAGCTCCCAATTGCGGGGATATTTGACAGACAAGAGTTCCTCTAACTTCCACATTCCATTATACTCGATCACAACCTGCGCCGGATGATAATTCTTATCACAATTCTTAAAAAAAGCCGGATTCAACTGGTCAAATTCATGAATTCTCAGCAGCGCTATCTCTTTTTCTTCCAGGTATTCCTTCGGATACTCTTCCTCCCCTTCTTCGCACAAGAGCAGCAATGTTAATCCCGGCGCGATCCAATCCTGCTCCATCAGCGTTCCTTTGACAAGCGTTGTCTTGCCGCTGTCCAAAAAACCTGTACATATGAATACAGGCGTTCTCATGCAATCACCTCCATTTCTATTATCCCATTCAGATTGTTACAGCTTAAATATGAAACAGCTTCCGAAGTTCCTCTTCCTTCAGATTCGTTCCGATCACGCATACACGCCCGGTATAATCCGCCTGTCCTGCGCGGACCTCATACTCTTCCGGCACCAGGTCAAATTGCTTCCAGGTTCCGTCCTCCATCGGGATGATCCCCTTTGAACGCAGGATCGTCCCGTATCCGTCCGTCTCCGATAATGCTTTCAGCAGGAAATCAAGCTCCTCGTCCGTATATTTATGCGCTGTTTCCCTGCCCCAGCTTGTGAAAATCTCGTCCGCATGATGATGGTCATGGTGACCATGACCGCAGCAACCCTCTCCATGGTCATGGTGACCATGCTCTCCATGACCGCAGCAGCCTTCCCCATGGCCATGATGACAGTGCTCATGTTCATCCCGGTTCTCCAACAGTTCTTCTATCTCTGTCTTACGCTGCAGCGCACGGCAGACCGCATCCTTACCAAGTTCTTCCCAGGGTGTTGATATGATCGCGGCATCCGCATTTTCTTCCCTAAGCATATGAACACATTCTTCAATCTTCTCATCCGTCATCATCTGCGTCCTGCTGACGACGATCGCAGACGCATGCTTCACCTGATCTTCAAAGAATTCACCAAAATTCTCAAGATATAACCTCGCTTTCTTACCGTCAACTACCGTGATCCTTCCGTTGATCTCAATCTCGGCATTCTTCTTCACAGCCTCGATCGCTTTTACGATGTCGGATAATTTGCCGACTCCTGACGGCTCAATGAGCACACGGTCCGGTTCATATTCCTTAAGCACCTTCTGAAGCGCTTCGCTGAAATCACCTACCAGCGTACAGCAAATACAGCCCGAATTCATCTCCGTGATCTCGATCCCTGCATCCTTCAAAAAACCGCCGTCAATCCCGATCTCTCCAAATTCATTCTCGATCAGAACCAGCTTCTCTCCCACATATACCTGATCGATCAGCTTCTTAATAAAGGTGGTCTTGCCCGCCCCCAGGAATCCTGATATAATATCTACTTTTGTCATCTGCCATTCCTCTCTTCTAATATCAAATCTTCTTTGCCTGTCCTCAACCGGCAGTTTACATCCCTTATCCGTTAATGCAAAGAGAACCAACATTATATCCTAATGTTGGTTCTCCTGCTGTCTATAGACAGTTAACAGATAGTCAATTATAACTGCGGACCAGCCGGAACCAAAGCCTTGCCGGCTTCATTTCCTTCATACTTCGCAAAGTTCTTAACGAATCTCTGTGCAAGATCTTTCGCTTTCGTCTCCCACTCAGATGCATCTGCATAAGTATTGCGCGGATCCAGAATATTGGTGTCAACGCCCGGAAGTTCTGTCGGAACATCAAAGTTGAAGTATGGGATCTTCTTAGTTGATGCCTTCAGAATGTCTCCGTTTAAGATCGCATCGATGATACCGCGGGTATCACGGATAGAGATACGCTTGCCTGTGCCGTTCCATCCTGTATTAACCAGGTATGCCTTAGCGCCGCTCTTCTCCATTCTCTTAACAAGCTCTTCTGCATACTTCGTAGGATGCAGTTCAAGGAACGCCTGTCCGAAGCAAGCTGAGAAGGTTGGTGTAGGCTCGGTAATTCCGCGCTCTGTTCCTGCAAGCTTAGCTGTGAATCCTGACAGGAAGTAATACTGTGTCTGCTCTGGAGTCAGGATCGATACCGGAGGCAGTACGCCGAAAGCGTCGGCTGACAGGAAGATTACTTCCTTAGCTGCCGGTGCGGCAGAAACCGGACGCACGATCTTCTCGATATGGTTGATCGGGTAAGATACACGGGTATTCTCCGTTACACTCTTATCATCAAAATCGATCTTGCCTTCCGCATCAAGAGTAACGTTCTCAAGAAGAGCGTCGCGCTTGATCGCATTGTAGATATCCGGCTCAGATTCTTTATCAAGATTAATAACCTTCGCATAGCATCCGCCTTCGAAGTTGAAGATACCCTGGTCGTCCCAGCCATGCTCGTCGTCACCGATAAGAAGTCTCTTCGGGTCTGTAGAAAGCGTAGTCTTACCTGTTCCGGACAGACCAAAGAAGATCGCGGTATTCTCTCCGTTCATATCTGTGTTGGCTGAACAGTGCATAGAAGCAATACCCTTAAGCGGCAGATAGTAGTTCATCATAGAGAACATACCCTTCTTCATCTCTCCGCCGTACCATGTATTGATAATAACCTGCTCGCGGCTTGAAATGTTAAATACAACTGCTGTCTCTGAATTCAGGCCCAGCTCCTTGTAGTTCTCAACCTTAGCCTTGGATGCATTATAAACAACGAAATCTGGCTCAAACTTCTCAAGCTCTTCCTCATTCGGCATAATGAACATATTGCGGATAAAATGAGCCTGCCATGCTACTTCCACAATAAAGCGGATCGACATACGTGTGTCTTCGTTCGCTCCGCAGAAAGCATCTACAACAAACAGCCTCTTGTTAGAGAGCTCTTTCAGCGCAATATCCTTAACTACCTTCCAGGTCTCCTCTGAAGCCGGATGATTATCGTTCTTGTATTCATCGGAGGTCCACCATACGGTGTCCTTTGAATTCTCATCCATTACAATGAATTTGTCTTTCGGCGAACGCCCGGTGTAGATACCAGTCATGACATTCACTGCGCCAAGCTCACTGACCTGTCCCTTTTCAAAGCCTTCCAATCCCGGCTTTGTCTCCTCTTCAAATAACATCTCATAAGAAGGGTTGTGTACGATCTCAGTGGTGCCGCTGATGCCATACTTACTCAAATTAATCTCTGCCATCTTTCATAATCTCCTTTTTTCATATTTTCATAGTATATGTTATTTAGTATACATATTTAAAAAATAAAATCAATAAAAATTCTCTAATTTTTTCTAAAAAGTCAAAATTTTAACAATCTCTACAATCTATCACTCAATAAAATTACCTTTTTCAACATATAGTTCAAATAACGGCCCTCAGACGCAGCAAAAGAGAGACCCTGTCAGTCTCTCTTTCACAGCCTCGTTTATATTGTACTACAATAATCCGCCTACAGCCAGGAATAACGGCGCAAATACCAGTGACACAATGGTCATCAGCTTGATCAGAATATTAATGGACGGTCCTGAAGTATCCTTGAACGGATCTCCTACCGTATCGCCCACAACCGCAGCCTTATGCGCTTCGCTGCCCTTGCCGCCGTGTGTTCCGTCTTCGATATATTTCTTCGCATTATCCCATGCGCCGCCTGAGTTCGACATAAAGATCGCAAGCATAACGCCCGTCACCAGCGCGCCTGCAAGCAGACCGCCCAAGGATGCAGGCCCCAGCAATAATCCTACAGCCAGCGGAGATAATACCGCCATGATTCCGGGCACTAGCATCTCCTTAAGCGCTGCAGTCGTAGAAATGGCCACACAGGACTTATAATCCGGCTTCTCTGTTCCCTTCATGATACCCGGCTTCTCACGGAACTGCCGTCTCACTTCCTCGATCATCTTATACGCCGCCTTTGACACCGACTCCATCGTCATAGCAGAGAATAAGAACGGCAGCATACCGCCGATGAATAATCCGATGATCACCCGGCTGTCAAGCAGGTCTATATTCTTAAGCTGCACCGCCTCCGCATAGGAAACGAACAGTGCAAGCGCCGTCAGCGCCGCGGAACCGATGGCAAAGCCTTTGCCCATTGCTGCCGTCGTATTGCCGACCGCGTCCAGCTTGTCCGTAATCTTGCGGACGCCGGAATCCAGACCTGACATCTCTGCGATACCGCCCGCATTATCTGCGATCGGCCCATAGGCGTCTACCGCGACCGTGATCGCCGTCGTAGAGAGCATACCTACCGCCGCCAGTGCGATTCCGTAGAGTCCGCAGAATTGATATGCCAGAAAGATTCCCACACAGATCAACAGGATCGGGATTCCCGTAGACTTCATACCTACCGCCAGACCGCTGATGATCGTAGTTGCCGGCCCTGTCTCTGACTGTTCCGCGATCTCTTTGACCGACTTATAATCACCGGATGTATAGACCTCAGTGATAATTCCTATCAGAAGACCGACGATCAGTCCGGCTACGATCGCGACTGCCGCTTTCATATTGCCGAAAAGATACTGGCTGAACACGAACGCCGCAATCAGAACCAGCGCGCTGGCCACATAAGATCCCATCTTAAGCGCCTTATGCGGATTCGAATTCTCATCCCCCTTAACAAAGAAGGTTCCGAGAATGGACGCAACCAGTCCGAGCCCTGTGATCAGAAGCGGGTAGACTGCCCCTTCGATCTTATAATATACGATACCAAGCGTCAGCGCCGAGATCAGGGCGCCCACATAAGACTCGAACAAGTCCGCGCCCATTCCGGCAACGTCGCCTACATTATCGCCTACATTGTCAGCAATAACAGCCGGATTACGCGGATCATCCTCCGGGATCCCCGCCTCGACCTTTCCTACCAGGTCAGCGCCTACATCTGCCGCTTTCGTATAGATTCCTCCGCCCACACGGGCAAACAGAGCGATCGAAGACGCTCCAAGGCTGAATCCTGAGAGAACGTCTACATTCCCCGTAATCAGGTAGATCGTGCTTACTCCCAGAACACCAAGTCCCGCTACACACATTCCCATAACTGCTCCGCCTGAAAATGCGATAGAGAGAGCCTTATTCATGCCGCTTTCCTTCGCCGCATTCGCGGTCCTTACATTCGCCCTTGTCGCAACAGTCATTCCAAAATATCCTGCAAGTGTGGAGAATACCGCCCCCACTACGAAACAGACAGCCGTCACCCAGTTGCCGATTCCAAATCCGATCAGAAGAAATAATACAAGCACAAAGAATATCAATATCTTGTACTCTGCCGTCAGGAATGCCTGCGCGCCCTCACTGATCGATGATGCGATCTCCCGCATCCTCTCGGTCCCTGCACTCTGCTTATTCACTTTTGCAGCCAGGACACCTGCAAAAACGAGTGCGATAATCCCCAACACAGGAACCACGTTCAAAAACATTTCCATAAATAACCCTCCTACTTTCCTCCTATTAAAACTTATTACCCTTATATTATCACAAAAAAATAGTTTGTATATAATTTTTTTCAGATTTTTTGCCACTTTTTAACAGTTTGCAAATAATCTTTCGAATATTCGTACAAACAATTCATATTTATTTTTTATCAGAGTAATAATTTTTTATTAAATTTAATATATCACATTAAGAAAGAGAAGTCAAACCTATCTTGACTTCTCTTCTGCAAGCAGCGACGCTCCTAACGCCCCCGCATATCTTCCCCGTTCGGTCGTTTCAACCTTCCTGCCGATCTTCCCTGATAAGATCTGTGTAAAATACCGGCTGCCGCTTAAGCCCCCTGTCAGTATGATCCTTCCCGCAAGGCTCTTCTTCCGGCTTAACTGCGCAACCTTCGCCGCAACAGAATCTACAACTCCCGCGGCGATATCCTCCCTTTTCCTGCCTTCTCCGATATAATTGATCACTTCGGATTCCGCAAATACCGTGCACAGTGAGCTGATCGGAAGGACCGTACCTGTATCCGCCATATCAAACAATTCCTGCAGGGTAACCCCCAGCCGGTTTGCCATGATCTCCAGAAACTTCCCTGTACCGGCAGAGCATTTGTCGTTCATCAGGAAGTCCTGCACCATACCGTTCTCCACAAGGATCACCTTCGTATCCTGCCCGCCTACGTCAATGATGGAACAGTTATCTCCCGCCATCTCTCGTCCGCCTCTTGCATGGCATGTGATCTCCGTGATCACATAATCCGCAAAATCCACTGCCACGCGCCCATATCCTGTCGCCACGACCTTTGTATCATCTGACAGAACGTCTATATTATTTTCCCTCAGCTTTTCTCTGATTATCTGAGTAGTCTCCTTGCTGCTCCATCCCGTCGGAAGAACGAACTCCATCTCCTTCTTCCCTCTTGCCACCACCTTGGACGCCGTGGAGCCGATATCAATCCCTACATAATCCATATCCCTTTACCTCAGTCAAAAACCTCGCGGCAAGCGCCGGATATTAACAATATCTGTCCCTCTTAGGGTTCACATCCCGCTCGATCGCCGCGATCTTAAGAATCTCAATTCCATGCTCCTCTATACAGGCCTCTACCGCTTCCTTATCTTCCTCCCGGATCAGAAGCGAGACCCCGCAGCATTTACTCGCGGCTCTGGGGGTAGGGGCGATCGTCGCCCGAACCCCCAGATTCTTCAATTCTCTATGTAGCCGCATTGCATTATCATGATTGGGAAATAAAACATAATGCTGAATCTCCTGCATATGTATTCACCAGACTAATTATTCAGCATCTCAATGAACGCACTGACTCTCGTACGAAGCTGCTGCGCATCACTGTCCGTATAATCCGTCTCAATTCCAAGCACCGGAATTCCCGCTTCCTTAAGAGCACGCTCTACCAGATACCCTTCGGTGTCATACAGGTTACAGAACTTCAGGTTCACATCAATGATACCGTCAGCCTTATACTCCTTCGCAAGACGCAGGATATCGTCAATTCTTCCTGCATTCGGCGTGAAGCATGCGCAATTGATATTCATGTATCTCTCAGCCAATGCCGTGATCTGATCTGCCACTTCCGTCTTCGACTCGTCTACCAGATGTTCGAAATAGCGTGTACCCGTACACATCTCTTCACAGACAACAGCGCCTCCGCTGGTCTCTACGATATTATGAAGCTTCCAGTTCGGGATCGCAAGCGGCGTTCCGGTAAGCAGGATCCTCTTCGTTCCCGCCGGCACCACACTGACTCCGTCCTTCACACGCTGTTCCAGTTCCTCGCACAACGCATTGGTCATCTGGGTAAATCTTCCCGGATCATCGTAGAACGCGATCTGGGAGATCAGCAGAGCGTCACAGCCGCTGATCGGAAGATTCTCATTCTTACGCAGTTCATACAATCTCTCAAGCGCCCTTCTCTTACCGTTGATCAGCTTAATACTCTCCGCCAGCTTCTCTGCCGTGATCTCATTGCCGGTGAATTCCTCTACCACCTTCTTAAATGCCTCTATCTCTTCCGCCCATGCCTTAATATCCTTCGCACGCTTCATCTGAGGAAGATCCATAACGTGAACCGGCACATCCTCTCCTAAGATCTCCCATGCCTTCTTCTTGCCGTCGCAGGTCGTCTCTCCCACATACATATCCGCGATCCTGAAGAACGGGCAGGTACGGTCTAATCTTGCACCTACGGAAGCCTTGATCAGCGGACAGGTATTGGTCGGAAGCACCTTCTCTCCGCCCGGTACCCAGAACTGAGAGCCTCCGCACAGTCCTGTCGCGATCGCATCCGCGGCAAATACGATCTCATCCGGCACATAGACGCAGAAGGTTCCGAATACCTTGCCGCCCTTCTTCTGATGCTCGATCAGCTCTGCCGGACGGATGCCATGGATATCCGCCACTACCATATTGTAATAATCCATGCCCTCCGGGCGGTTCTCCTGTGACAGATATACGTCTCCAAACGCCTGCGGAAGCACCGCACACAACTGGTCATGCGTCTCCAGATCCATTCCCAGTTCTTCCCACATCTTGCGATAATCAGCCATAATAATATCCTCCTTGTATCTTTTGTTATCGCCAGGAACCGCTGCGGATATGCCGCTGCAGGTTCCTATATTTTATTAGAATAAACGTAACACTTTTTACATTTTGAGGCAATGGATTCATGGCTGAACACTTATTGTTTTTTATAATATTTTACCTCTATATATTGATATCATCTATAACTTGTATATTTCTTTCAAGCCGCATCCGGCAAACATTTCATCAATCGGCCGTCAGCTCACGGATCCCTTCTATACACCGGTCGATCTCTTCCTTCGTATTCTCCGTCCCAAATGCGAATCTCACCGTTCCCTGCGGATATGTATGCAGCGTTTGATGCGCCGCCGGCGCACAGTGAAGTCCGACCCGCGTCATAATTCCATACCGCTGCTCCAGTTCAAATGCGGTCACCGCATTGTCTTCCTTCTCGAAATCCAGCGAAACGACCGCCACCCGATCTTCTAATCCGGCCTTCCCTGCAACACGGATCTTAGGAAACTCCCCGATGCGCTCCAGAAAATACCGTGTCAGCTCCATTTTCCCGGCATGTATCCTTTCAAGCCCCGTCTCTTCAATATAAGAAAGAGCCGCGTGAAGCCCGATGATCCCCGGAAGATTCAAAGTCCCGCTCTCATACTTGTCCGGCAGCCTTTCCGGCATCAGAAGTGAATCCGACTGGCTTCCGGTCCCTCCCGCGATATACGGCTCCATGCAGGAATCCAGCTCTTCCGAGATCAGGAACCCGCCGATCCCCTGCGGTCCAAGAAGCCCCTTATGTCCTGTAAATGCAAGGAAATCAATCCCGTAGCCTTGCATATCAACCGGAATCGTCCCTGCACTCTGCGCCGTATCCACAGCGAAAAAGAGATGACGCCTCCTGCATATTTCCCCGATCTCCCGTATCGGTACGACCGTTCCGCAGACATTGGATGCATGGAGCATGATCACCGCTCTGGTATTGCTTCTGACCGCATCCTCTAACGCTTCCGGGTGCACGGTTCCGTCCGTCTCCGTCCTGACCGTATCCCAGGTTATCCCCTGCGCTTCCATCTGCTTAAGCGGACGCATGACCGCGTTATGCTCCATCCCTGACACCAGAACATGATCTCCCCGTCTTAAAAACCCTTTGATAAAATAATTCAGAGAATAGGTGATTCCCGGAGTAAAGATCACGCACCTGGAATCCTTCGCATGAAACAGCCGCGCCAACTGGTCCCGCGTATCCAGGACAATACTCTCTACCTCATATGCACCCTCGTAATTCCCCCTGTTAATATTAAAAGCGCCGTTTGTCAGCAGATCAGCCATTGCCTCTGCGACATTCGGCGCTTTCGGCCAGGATGTACTCCCATTGTCAAAATATATCCTGTCACCGTTCGTTTGACCGCAACACATCATTGCCTTCCTCCCTTCTTGTATCGCCCCCTCACCTTCGTTCGGCGGCATATCGTCGGAAGGCATCTTCTAAAATGCTTCGCATTTGCCTTCCTCCTCATATTCTATTCTAACTAATGTCAGACCTTCCGGCGGCGCTGTCACGCCTGCTTCTGTACGCTGTTTCGCCTCTAAGATCTCTTTCACCTTCCCGGGCGTATAAAAACCGCGCCCCACCCGGATCAGCGTGCCGGCTATGATCCGCACCATATTGTACAAGAACCCGTTGCCCGTGACCCGAATCGTAATATCGCTGCCGGAATTCTCGATCACGATCTCGTCTATTGTCCGCACTGTATTCTCCACATTGGTCCGAATATTACAAAAACTGACAAAATCATGCTCCCCGGTCAGATACGCGGCGCCTTCCCGCATCTTGTCCGCATCCATCGGAAATGATACAAACGTACTGTATCTGCGCTTCATCGGATCGGGAACCGGCGCATTATAGATGTGATATTCGTAGGTCTTACTCACCCGGTCCTGATAACGGGGATGCCAGTTTGGCGGCACCTCATCAGACTTTACAATGACAATGTCTTCCGGTAGCTTCCGGTTCAGGGCATACGCCATACGCTCGGGCGGGATAGGCGAATCCGTGTCGAATACGGCCACATTCCCCAGCGCATGAACCCCTGAATCCGTGCGGCTCGCGCCGATAACATGAATATCCTCTCCCGTCAGCTTCTTAAGCGTTGTGTTCAGCACTTCCTCGATAGTAATGCCGTTTGGCTGGATCTGCCAGCCGCAGTAATCTGTTCCGTCATAAGCGACGACCAACCTGATTCTTCTCATAAACTCCCTCTTATTTCCCGTCCTGTTTGAACTGACTGTCTTCTCAATGCAAGAGTCTGTTAAGACAGTGTCAATTCTCGGGATCAAAATATCCATACATGCAAGGGGATGTATCTTCCGATTATAAACACCGCGGCAACATACGCTGTTACTATAGCGTATGCCGTATAATCGCGGGTTCTGTAATGCAGCGGCTTCATCTTCGTCCTTCCCTCCCCGCCGCGGTAGCAGCGGGCTTCCATAGCCATGGCAAGGTCATTGGCACGGCGGAAGGCTGATACGAACAGAGGGACCAGGATCGGAATCATACTCTTCGCCCTCTGGATAATATTGCCGCTCTCAAAATCCGCCCCCCGGGCGATCTGCGCCTTCATGATCTTGTCCGTCTCTTCTAAGAGGATCGGAATGAACCGAAGCGCAATCGACATCATCATCGCGACCTCATGGACCGGCACACGGATCTTGTTCAAAGGATGGAGCAGCGTCTCTATCCCGTCGGTCAGCTCGTTCGGCGTTGTGGTGAAGGTCATAAGGGACGAGCCGATGATCAGGTAAATGAGCCTGACCGCCATATAGACGGCCGTTACCAGGCCGCCCTCCGTGATCGTAATGATCCAGGCATGGAACAATACGTCTCCGCTTCTCGTCAGAAACAGATTAAATAATACCGTGATCAGTAGCAGCAGGACCACCGGTCTTAACCCCCTCACAATAAATGAAAACGGAACTCTCGATATTCGGATCACCGTAACGAGGAATACGGTCGCAACCAGATATCCGGAAATACTGCGGAATAAAAATAACGAAATCAGATATAACAAAGTAGACACAAGCTTCACCCTTGGGTCAAGCCTGTGCACAACGCTCTTAGCCGGATAATATTGTCCTATCGTTATGTCTCTTACCATCTCTTCGTCTCCATCATCTGTTATGCGCCTGCACTGCAAGCCGTGCAGGCATTATGATCCCACCGCTCTAAGAATCTCATCCGCTGCCTCCGCTACCGTCGTCACATCTGTCCTGACAGGAATCCCTCTTCCCGCAAGATCATGCATAATATAAGTAACCTGCGGCGCGGCAAGGCCTACCTTCTCCAACTCCTGATAATGCTCGAACACCCGCTTCGGCTCATCATTGTACATGACGGCTCCCTTGTTCATCACGATCAGCCTGTCAGCATATTTGGCAACATCTTCCATACTGTGAGATACCAGGATCACCGTTATATCACTCTCCCTGTGAAGATATGCGATCTGATCCAGAATGTCGTCCCTCCCCTTGGGATCAAGCCCCGCAGTCGGTTCATCCAACACCAGAACCTTAGGCCGCATGGCAAGCACACCCGCGATCGCCGCACGGCGCTTCTGCCCGCCGGACAGTTCAAACGGAGAGACGTTATAATACTTCTCCTTGAGCCCTACCAGACGCAGCGCTTCAAGCGCCCGTTCCTTACACTGGTCCGCAGAAAGCCCCTGATTCTTCGGTCCGAAGCATACGTCTGTCATGACGTCGATCTCGAACAGCTGATGCTCCGGGTATTGGAACACAAGTCCCACCTCGTTCCGAAGCCCCCGCATAGAATAGCCTTCCCGGTAAATATTCTCACCGTTATAATACAGCTCCCCGCTCGTCGCACGGATCAAGCCGTTCAAATGCTGGATCAGCGTAGACTTCCCGGACCCGGTATGGCCGATAATCCCTACGAACTCCCCGTGGGGGATCTCAATACAGATATCGTTTAACGCCTTCTTCTCATATGCAGTTCCCTGACTGTATACATAATTCAAATGCTCTAATTTAATTGACATAGCGCTTCCACCAACTCTTCTTTCTTAAGTATCCCGTCAGGAATCTTAAGCCCCCTTTTTCTCAGTTCATCCGCAAGAAGCGTCACCTGCGGAACATCCAGGCGGTAGGATTTGAGCTCGTCTACCCGCGAGAATATCTCCCTGGGTGTTCCTTCCATCACAACATGCCCATGATCCATCACATAGATCTTGTCCGCGTCTACGACCTCTTCCATATAATGAGTGATCAGGATAACCGTCACTTTCTTCTGCTCCCTTAGCTTCTGAACCGTCTTAAGAACTTCCCTGCGTCCTACCGGATCAAGCATCGCCGTAGGCTCGTCCAGCACGATACACTTAGGCTCCATCGCAACCACACCCGCGATCGCCACACGCTGCTTCTGTCCGCCGGATAATTTGTTCGGAGAATGGTGCCTGTACTCGATCATCCCCACGGATCTTAAGCTGTCCTCTACCCGCTGCCAGATCTCATCCGTGGGAACGCCTAAGTTCTCCGGGCCGAATCCCACGTCCTCCTCCACGACTGTCCCGATGATCTGGTTATCAGGATTCTGAAATACCATCCCCGCTGACTGGCGTACGTTCCACAGCTCTTCCGGGGCTTTGGTATTGCGCCCGTTCACCCACATCGTTCCTTGCGTCGGCACCAGAATGGCATTGATATGCTTGGCAAGGGTAGACTTCCCGGAGCCGTTATGACCCAAAATAGCGATAAACTGGCCCTCCTGTACATCTATATCTACTTCATCGACAGCACGGGACACACCGATCACATTGCCTTCCTCATCCCGCTTCTCATATTCAAATACCAGCTTCTCCGTCTGAACCATGTCCATGAGGATGCCTCCAATCTGTTCATTCACTTTTCTTATTGTACGTTATTGATGTATGTTTTGCAAGATTCTGTTTAAAAATACCGTTCTTTATCAAATTTGAATATCAAACCTAAGGCCACATAACAGATCATGATCACAATCACCCCGTACGCCAGCGATATCCCCATCTTATATTCCTGCATATTCGTGACCATAGAGATCGATATCGGTCTGTTATACACTCCATACAACAGGGCTGACATCGTATATTCTCCTATATTCCTTATAAGCCCCAGCACTCCGCCCGCCATGATCCCAGGCGCTATATTCGGTACGATCACATGAACGAATGTGTAAAACATATCCGCGCCGAGGCTTCTTGACGCTTCCTCCAGATTCTTATTAATTCCCTGAACCGCCACCTCATTCGAGCTGAACAGAAGAGGCAGAGAGGTTATCGTATAAGCGATCGGCAATATATAGAAGCCCCCGATCAAGGACTGGTTCAAGGCAAATATACTCTTATGATTAAACGCATTGATCAGGTTTACCGCTACCACACTTGCAGGCATTGCCCACGGAAGCATAATAAGGACCTTGAACACCGCATTCCATCTGCCTCCCCGCCTTACGATCATATATGCAGTCGGAACCGTAAGGACAAGTCCGGCCGCAACCGCCATCACCGACATTTTCACGCTATTGATAATGGGCTTTAACACCCGCCCTTTCTCAACGATCACCAGATAATTCTCCAGTGTAAATCCCCTTGGGAAGATCATCGTCATGATAGATTTCGTTTCCACGAAAGAGAGATATACTATGGCAATGACCGGCAGGATCACCAATATGATCTGCACGATGATCACAATACGGCACAAAAATACGAAGAACCCCTTCTTCTTTCCCATTTCCGCCGACGCGGCACGGAAAGATCTGGCATTGCCGTACTTTTTGCTGTAGAATTGAATCAGCAGCATTACCGAAAGACTGATCAAAAACAGCAGCATTACCTGTACAGATGCTATCTCCATATGATTATTCGCCTTCGAGCGGACGATCTGCGTGCTGAGCACCTTGAACCCTCCGCCGATCAGATTCGGCGCCGAAAAGGAACTGATTCCCGAGGCAAATGTAACGATCACCGACGTCAGGACCGCAGGCAGGATCTCCGGCCATACGACATCTGCAAATACCCTTAATTTTGACGCTCCCATTCCTCTTGCCGCCTCGATCAGTGAGTAATCCATATATTTTAACGCTACATACACATTCAGATAAAAATAAACATACTGCGTATACGCGATCACAAACACAACCGCACCGAATCCTTGAAAATGATACGGTATTTCCGTAAGCTGCAGAAGATATTCCAGACCCTTCGTAATAATCCCGCTTTCCCCGTACAACTGGTTAAATGCGATCACGACAATAACCCCCGGAATCATCATCGGACTCAGAAGAAGAATATGCACGGCCTTCTTCTCCCTGCCTGCCAGGAATGTCATATAGAGAGCCAGCGCGATTCCTACTGCCCCGCATACCAGCACCGACGCCGCCCCCAGAAGAACGGTATTCCCTATCACACGGAGCTGGTTTGGATTCGACAGATATTCCTGTATATTCCCGATCCCGTAGCCGTTTTCCGTCTCAAATGCCTTAATGACAGTACAAAAAAACGGCACCACGATATATCCGATCAGAAGAAAAGCCAGAAGCATATACCACAGACACTTTAACCATCCACTCTTCATTCCTCTATCACTTTTATTATTCATATCCACCCACCATATCGCCGATATTATTAACCGTCATGTACGCCGTATCATTGACGTGCCATTCATGGTACATTTTCCCGAGGTTTATTTCCACGATACGGTATTCCTCCTTTTGCGCGCTGGCCACCGTATATTCAAAATACATGCCCATGAATTTCACTTCCTTTACCGTCACCAAGATCCCGTTTCCTTTATCGCGGCTAAGCTGTATCTGTTCCGGCCTCACACAGACAGACACCGAATCGGCAATACGCCTGCCCAGCAGGCTTTCTAATACCGCTCCCCCTATATGGTTCGAAATCCCGACAAAATCAGCAACAAAATCCTGTCCCGGATCATCATAGATCTCCTTGGGCGTCCCCATCTTAAGAATTCTCCCCTTCTGCATTACGGCAACCCTGTCAGAGATAGACAGCGCCTCCTGCTGGTCATGGGTAATAAAAAGAGTCGTGATCCCCGTCTTCTTCTGGATCGCCCTGATCTCTTCCCGCATCTTCGTTCTAAGCGATACATCTAAGTTTGACATCGGCTCATCCAGCAGAAGCATCTGCGGTTCGATCGCCAGCGCCCTCGCGATAGCCACGCGCTGCTGCTGTCCGCCGGACAGCTCGTTCACTTTCCGATTCTGATATTCCAAGAGCCCTGTCAATTCCATATACTGCTCACATTTGTCCCAGATACTTGTCTTGTCCTTTTTGCGGATCTTTAAGCCGTATGCAATATTATCCCTTACGCTCATATTCGGAAACAACGCGTAATTCTGAAACACGATCCCCATATTTTTGCTTTCCGGCGTCCATGCCGTGATATCCTTCTCTCCGTTTGCTACTGTTCCTTCGTCCGGAATGATAAAACCGGCGATAATCCGCAGAATCGTTGTTTTTCCGCAGCCAGACGGCCCAAGAAGCGTGAGCAGTTCCCCTTCCTCTATGGAAAAATTGACCTGATCCAATACCTTCTCCTTCGCATAGGCATGGCTTATATTCTTCAATACTATATTACTCATATTACATTCTCCCAAATAGACATATATAAGAAATAGCGGAACCCAGTATCAGTCCCGCTACTTCCAACCAGTTTTAATTGTCTGACGCAACCGCTTTGTCGGCATCCAGATAATCTGTCTCCCATTTTTCAAGCCAATCCGACTGATTTTCACCGATCGCAACCCAGTCAAGCTTCATAGACTTATACTCTGTCTGCATCCACTCTGGGCAGTCCGGCAGCGCGCTGTCTAATGCAGGCAGACGGCTGAATTCGTTCGCAACCATAGCCTGTGTCTCGGCGCTTCCCGCAAATTCAAGAAAAGCATCCGCGGCGCTTGGGTGCGGTGCATTCTTAATCTTCGCGATACAGTCTGTCAGCACGATCGCACCGCTCTTTGCATCGATCACTTCCACCGGAAGTCCGTTCTTATCACGGTTTGTAATGATATCATTCAATACTGCAATAGAGACCGGCGCCTCTCCCTTTCCAACCGCCTCGTACATCATACTGCCGCTGTTATAGTAATTCTTTGTATTGGCATCCAACTTCTGGATATAATCCCACGCTGCATCTTCGCTGTCATTCTGCGAAATATTATAAATCAATGCCGTGATTGCAGACCGCATAGATGACGATAATGAATCACGCGTAACGATCTTGTCCTTGTACTCGTCATCCGCCAGATCACTCCAGTCAGACGGAGCCTCTTCTGCAGACATATGCTCTGTATTATAGAACATCATAACCGGAGTCTTGATCGTTCCAAACCATTTGCCGTCCGCATCCTTATAATCGTCTGACAGTTCAGAAGCCCAGGCCGGATTCGCTGAATCGAAACACTCCTCGCCGTTAAGCTGCATATAAGTAGCCGCGTCCCCGCCGAACATAATATCCGCCTGAGGGTTGTCCTTCTCACTCCTCACACGGTCTGCCAGTTCACCTTTCAGATTGATATACTCGACCTCGACGCCTGTCTCTTCTGTGAACGCATCCCCAATCGTCTCCAACAGTTCTTCCGGATGGGTCGAATATACAACTACCACATCCTCTAATTCCTCCGACTCTTCGCCCGGCTCTTCTGTGCTCTCTGTGCTCTCCTCAGATACGCTGTCATCCTTGGATGAACTGCTGTCTGCTCCCCCGCAGGCTGCCAAAGACAGAATCATTGTCCCCGTTAATAATGCTGAAAACCATCTCTTTTTCATACCTTTTCCTCCTGAAATCAATATTTCTGACATCTCTGCCAAAGTCATCGGGACGATTGTATCATGCATATTCTAAACTGTAAACGGATTCACAGGAATCTTTTATTTAATACTCTTATAAACTTTATTATCTATTTTTATAATTGCAGTCTCTACTGCAGATCTCCCGCCGCTCTCACCTTCACCCGGTTCGTATTGCCCGGATAATACGCCAGCGGTACATCCTCCGCCTCAATGATCTCCACAGTCTCCCGAAGCGCCCCTGCCGCCACCGCAAGCTCGGCGGCCTCCATTTTCGCCTGTTCAAGCGCCTTCTCCCTTGGAATATCGTCATAATCGATCATCCACCCGCGGCAGATAGACGCCCACATAGAAAAGGATCAGCCCAACTTCTCCGCCTTCCGCCATCCGGCGGATATTCGCGCACTGTCTCTCTACATCCTCCAGAATATTAACAAATCCCGTAATCACGATCTCGCTGCCGAAAAATTCTCCCTGGGGAAACAGCTCATCGATCAGTATGCCCGGATCGACGGATTCTAACACCGATATAGAAGAGACGATCCGCGGCAGTCCCTTTGCTCCGCCCAGCACCTCCGCCCGCCGAAGAGACGGCAGACTCAGCAGATCCTCTACAGTCACACTCATCCGGCTAGATAACCGAATACTGCATATATTCGTACAGCAGCCTCGTCCCTTCCATGATCTCCGGCGGAAGAAGCGCACGCGCCGTCATCTTAGGCTCCGCATTCTGATCCGTCTCATCTTCCCTGCGGAGCATTGCGTAATCACCGTCTATCCTCTCCACGATATATGTACATTTTAACATAGTATTTCCTTGCCCTTCCGATTGATAATAATGATCCCGACGCTCACACAGACGAGCGCGATCAGATTCTTCACGGATATTACCTGTTCTCCTAAGAATATTGCCGACATCGCAACCCCGAACACCGGAATACTGAATCCGAATATCGCAACCTTGCCTACAGAATTGTACTTCAGAAGCTCCGCCCATATGCTGAAAGCCACCGTAGACAGCAAGGACATATACAGCAGAAGAAGCGTTGATTTCAAGGCAAATCCATGCACGCTTCCGCCGGCCGCCGCGCCGGTCAGAATCAGCACCGCACCGCCGAACAACAGTTGATAAGCCGTGATCGTCACCGGCTTCTCCCTGTCAGAGATCATCTTAAGCGTCACGCTGCTCAGTCCATAGGAAAACGCGCACACCAGGACCATCCCCTCTCCCATCAGGGAGAAGCCGCTGCTCCACGCTCCCGGCTCCAGATTGATGATAATAATCCCTGCAAATCCCACCAAACAGCCCGCAACCTTCTTCCAGGTAAGCTTCTCTGATCTCATCAGGAAATGCGCCGCTATAATAGAGAAAAATGCATTCGACGCGTTGATCACAGACCCCTTGGCCCCCGTTGTGTGCGCCAGGCCGATATAGAAACACACATACTGGACTGTCGTCTGCAAAAGCCCTTGTCCAAACACATACGGGACTGAACTCTTCTTCATCGTGATCACACCCTTCTCCAGCACACAGGCCAGAATAAAGGTAAACACGCCTGCCAGGAAAAACCGATACCCGGCAAATAATATCTGACTCCCCGAGCCCTCTATCCGGAATAATTCATATCCTATTTTAACACACGGAAATGCGCTGCCCCATAAGGCGCAGCACATCAATGCCAGAATCGTTCTGGTTACCGTATTCTGATAAAACCGTTCCATTATTCCTTCTCCGGTTCCGGATAATCCACACCCTGCGTATCTACCGTAACCTTCTTCATCTTCTGTTCTATAAGCGGCCTGTCATTATAATCCGTATCTGTATCCGCGATCTTATTCACAATGTCCATACCTTCTGTCACCTTGCCGAACGCCGCATATGAACCGTCCAGATGCGGAGAGTTCTTATGCATGATGAAGAACTGTGATCCTGCTGAATCTGGATGCATCGCCCGCGCCATAGACAGCACGCCTTCTGTGTGCTTCAAGTCATTCGCCACACCGTTCTGACTGAACTCACCTTTGATATTATATCCCGGACCGCCCATACCCGTTCCGTCCGGGCATCCGCCCTGGATCATAAAACCGCTGATCACACGGTGGAAGATCAGCCCGTCATAGTATCCCTTCTTCACCAAAGAGATAAAATTATTCACCGTATTCGGCGCGATCTCAGGATACAGCTCCGCCTTCATAATGTCCCCGTTTTCCATTTCAAATGTCACAATTGGATTCGCCATACTTCATTTCCTCTTTCCCCTGTTATTTATCTACTAAAATATCCTGTTCAGACGCTATCTATTGTAGCGGATAACAGGCGGTTCGTAAAGCTATTTTTTATATAGAATGATGCCGCCTTTCTCCTCATATCCAGTATTCCACAGTTCTTCCAGGTGAAGCCGCACTTTCTCCCCGTAAGTAGCGGCTATGATCCACATTCCCCGTTCCGTCTCCTCATACCCGACCACCAGGAACCAGTGCCAGATGAAATCCTTATACTTCTCAGCCAGCTTATGACGAAGCATCAGATACGGAACCGGAAGTCCCGCATCAATCTGCCCCCTGATCCTTTCCGCCGCTTCTTCATATGGATATTCTCCTGCAACCCCTTCCATCCCGATTCCAATATCTTGTACCGGCATCTGCTTCACCCGCGCCTCATCACAGATGTCCCGAAGATATTTCTCAAATCCTTCTATATACCATTCAAGTTTCTTCACCCCGTTCACCCTTGGCCTGATATACGGCTTCATGATCTGGCTGAACTTCTTATAGTCCTCCTTGTTGAGTTCTTCAATATCATAAGGGTACAGAAACTCCATTCCCATATATTTTGCAAAATAAATACAACTGTCGCACGCTGTCGCCGCAGCGCAGCCTCCGATATGCATAACAATATTCGTGAACCAATCCTGATTGCCGCCAAACGCACCATCTATTGTAAAATAATTCAGTAACTTCTCCATTAGACTGTACTCTCCCCGTATTATGATATACTCTGATTACTCATTCAACAATTTATGCAGCAAAATATCCCGATTGTTAATAAACAGTTCTGTTACAATATAGCTGTCCGTATCTTCATATTCACATAAATGAACCTCACCATTGTCAAAGCTATATATCTCCGCCTCCGGCATCCCCAGCAAGATCGGCGAATGCGTCACTATTATAAATTGTGCCCCGTCTTTCGCACATTTATATATGTCCATTAACAATGTTAACTGTCTCTGCGGTGACAACGCAGCCTCCGGTTCATCAAAAATAAAAATCCCGCCTGCTTTCATATAGTTCTGCGCAATCGCCAGAAAGCTCTCGCCATGGGATTTCTCATGATATTCCTGTGAAGGATGCTGGATATCCGCATACTCCCGTTCCTTCGTCGCCACATTATAGAAGCTCTCCGCCCTCAGAAAATATCCGACTCTTGGCCTGCGGACTCCTTTTATAAGCGTAACGGCATCACACAATTCCGAGTGAGAATCATACGTCGAGAAGGAATAATTCCTGGTTCCGCCCTCCGGATTAAATCCATATGCAACGGCAATCGCTTCTAATAGCGTTGATTTCCCGCTTCCGTTTTCCCCTACAAAAAATGTTACCGACTTATTGAAATCTAATGTATGCACGTCTTTTATGGCCTCTATCTTCCTCAAATAGCTGTCCGCTTCAATCTTCTTCCAGTCGATCATCAATCCCTGAATAAACTGATTCTTCACACTTATCCTCCATATAAAATCTGTTTGCTCACTTCTCATTTTATAAGCCTGTCTGGAGATGTGCAAGCCATATATTTATATTCTTTTCACCTTAAAATATTGAGCGGCAGGCTTACAGACACGAAATCAACAAGAGCTACGCTTGCCGCAATTACTGATTTGCTGAAAAAGATAGTGAAAAGCGGCTTTGAATTTGCTATAATTCTTAAGGAAAGTATCAGATTCAGAGCAGACAAAGAGAGCAGCTTTATACAAAAGATAAAACTGCTCTGAA